>QWCE01000093.1_pt1 | contig 233688 bp, 202 predicted proteins | sample 1972531 | NCBI WGS metagenome assembly QWCE01 (sample SAMN09866716, study PRJNA288562) | Human gut metagenome isolate term4_stool, whole genome shotgun sequencing... | reverse complement strand
GTTTAGAGCTGCTTTAAGAGGAGTAACGGATATAAAATTCTTTCTTTTCAGACTTACAAAGCTGTATGCTTAATCCCCCAGGTTTATCGGGTGAGCCGTCCAAATGGCTTCGTTACAAATAAAAACATGATATCTACAACAAAAAAGCCTCGCTACTCTTATCGAATAACGAGGCTTTTTTATGTTGTTCTACCTGGATTCGAACCAGGACAAACAGGACCAGAATCTGTTGTGCTACCATTACACCATAGAACAATCTCTACAAAATTGCAAGTAAACTTTAAACGTTGTTCTACCTGGATTCGAACCAGGACAAACAGGACCAGAATCTGTTGTGCTACCATTACACCATAGAACAATATTTAACAAATCACCAACTCTCTTGTTAGCGGATGCAAAGGTATATACTTTTTCAAAATTTGCAAATAAACCTTCGAAAAAAATGTCCAGAAAAAACACGTACGTCTTTCGGATAAAACACGTACATGTTTTCTCAAAAAGACGTACGTGTTTTTTTAAAAGCTTATAACGATCGAGGAGATAGTCTCAAACAAGGTATTACACATATATTAATGAAAGAAAAAGACGTATGTAACGAATTAAGAAGTATATTTGCGACTTGGAAAATTATATCAATAGAAATAAATGGATCAAACAAAAGAATTAGTAAAAACGATTGTTGAAGGCCTTCAAGAAAAAAGGGGCAAAAATATTGTAACAGTAGATTTAAGCCAGACTTCTGGTGCCATTTGTCAATATATGGTTATTTGTGAGGGAAACACTCCTACCCAAGTTTCAGCGTTATCTGATTCCGTATGGGATTTCGCACGCAAGAACGCGAACGAGAAACCATTATCCATTGACGGTACACAGGGCGCTCAATGGATCGGCATGGATTATGGCACGGTTCTTGTACATATATTCCTGCCGGAACAACGTGCATTTTATAACTTAGAGAACCTTTGGGCAGACTCGAAGGTTATACAAGTACCTAACATTGATTAAGCCGGCCTAAATATTTGATGATAATCTCTTATGGAAAATAAAAACGATATATTTAATAAAACACCGAAGGGCGGGAAACCTAAGATGTTCCGCTTTAATTTGTATTGGATGTACGGGTTGATCTTCATCATGCTTGTTGCCCTATACATGACAAATGATTCTTCGGGAGCGAAAGAGCTAGGCTGGACAGAGTTCCAGAAACTAGCGCAGGAAAACGTATTCGATAAAATGACAGTCTACAACAAGAAGAACTTGGTGGAGGCTACAGTGAAAAATGGAAAGACTGAACAGGTCTTTGGGAATATGGACGTTTCTAAAATCGGGGTTTCTCCGAAAGTATACGTAAAGATCCCGTCGGCCGACAAGTTTTCCGATTTCTATGACAAAGCGGTAGCCGATAGTCACATCGATACACAAGTCCGGTTCGAGGAAGGCGATGACGCTATCTGGAATTTCTTGGTTTCATTCGGCCCGATTATCTTATTGATCGGTGTATGGATGTTCTTGATGAGACGTATGTCCGGTGGTACCGGCGCAGGTCCGGGTGGCGTGTTCAGCGTTGGTAAGGCAAAAGCTCAGCTTTTTGATAAAGATAATGACCGTAAGGTGACATTCAAGGATGTCGCCGGATTGGCGGAAGCGAAACAAGAGGTAGAGGAAATCGTCTCTTTCTTAAAGAATCCGGAAAAATATACCGAATTAGGAGGTAAGATACCCAAAGGTGCATTATTGGTAGGCCCTCCGGGAACCGGTAAGACATTATTGGCGAAGGCTGTTGCCGGAGAAGCTAATGTGCCGTTTTTCTCCTTGTCTGGTTCTGATTTCGTGGAGATGTTTGTCGGTGTAGGCGCCTCCCGTGTGCGTGACTTATTCCGCCAAGCGAAGGAAAAATCTCCTTGTATCGTCTTTATCGATGAGATCGATGCGGTAGGCCGTGCCCGTGGGAAGAACGCGAATATGAATAGCAACGATGAGCGTGAGAACACGTTGAACCAGCTGTTGACCGAAATGGATGGTTTCGGCTCTAACAGTGGTGTTATTATCTTAGCCGCTACAAACCGTGCGGACATTTTGGATAAAGCGTTGTTGCGTGCCGGACGTTTTGACCGACAAATCCATGTTGAATTACCGGATTTGAATGAACGTAAAGAGATATTCGGGGTGCATTTGCGTCCGATCAAGATAGATGAAAGCGTAGACGCTGAGTTCTTAGCAAGGCAGACTCCGGGCTTCTCGGGTGCTGATATCGCTAATGTTTGTAATGAGGCCGCTTTGATCGCCGCCCGTAACGGAAAGAAATTCGTACAGAAAGAAGACTTCATGAATGCGGTAGACCGCATTGTCGGTGGTCTTGAAAAACGTTCGAAGATCACGACGGAGGAAGAACGTAAATGTATCGCAAACCATGAGGCCGGTCACGCTACGTTAAGTTGGTTGTTGGAACATGCCAATCCGCTGGTTAAGGTGACAATCGTTCCCCGTGGTAAGGCATTAGGTGCGGCATGGTATTTGCCGGAAGAGAGACAGATCACCACCCGCGAGCAATTACAGGATGAGATGTGCGCTACCTTAGGAGGACGTGCCGCAGAGGAATTAGTCTTGGGAAAAATATCCACAGGCGCATCCAACGATTTGGAACGTGTCACGAAACAAGCATATGCGATGGTCGTTTACTTCGGTATGAGCGATAAACTTCCAAACTTGAACTATTACGACTCCACCGGACAGGATTGGGGATTCACCAAGCCTTATAGTGAGGAGACCGCGAAATTGATCGATACGGAAGTACAGAAGATCATCAATGAGCAATACGACAGGGCAAAACGGATATTATCCGAGAATAAGGAAGGACATAGTAAACTTGCGCAGGTATTATTGGATCGTGAGGTAATCTACTCGGAAGATGTAGAGCATATCTTCGGGAAACGAGCCTGGATCTCCCGTTCCCAAGAGATTCTGGAGTTGCAGGAAAAGGCTAACGGAAAGAACAAGGAGAATGCGGATAAGGAGGCGGAAGCGGACGCAACAACGGAAAACGTAACCGATACTCCTACTGAAGAAAACAAGACAGGGAAAATAGCTTGACCAAAGTCAAGACATTCATAACAAGTAAGGCTGGGGCGTATCTTTGATCAAAAGTTACTATCCAGCCTTCCTTATTGCTGTATTATCAATTTATTAGTTATATTTGCAGCCAAAATTACAAACAAGCAAAAACACTATTGTTTTGAAAAATCTGATTACACGTGCATTGACTGGCATCATTTTCGTCGCGGTATTAGTCGGTGCGATCTATTTCCACTCCTATTATTTTCTTACGGTATTTGGACTCATTACCGGACTTTCTCTATGGGAGTTCTACGGATTGGTTAAACATTATGAGAATGCCGCCATCAAACGATTTGTCAGCTCCTTGGGGGGAGCCTACCTCTTCGCCGCCACATTCGGTTACGCCAATGGCTTGATTGGAGGCAATATATTTCTCCCCTATCTTTTATTCTTAATGTATACCATGATCACCGAGCTTTACGATAAAGCCAGTAATCCAATCAATAACTGGGCATTGACCTTATTCGGTCAAATCTATTGCGCAGGCTCTTTCTCTCTGCTAAACTTTATTACATCGGTACCTAATACGCCGGGCGAGATCGTACATATCCCCTATTTTGCCTTGGCTATTTTCGTTTTCGTATGGGTAAATGATACGGGAGCTTATCTAGTGGGATCTATGCTTGGAAAAAGAAGATTGTTCGAACGTATCTCTCCCAAGAAGTCCTGGGAAGGTTTTTACGGAGGGTTGGCATTCGTATTAATAACCTCCCAAATATTCGCTTGGTTCATGCCGGCCACAAACTGGTACACATGGCTTGGATTAGCCGGCACGATCGTAGTATTCGGGACTTGGGGCGACTTGATCGAATCTTTGATGAAACGTACGTTAGGCGTGAAAGATTCCGGGCATGTATTACCCGGACATGGAGGCATGCTGGATCGCTTCGATAGCGTAATGATGGCTATTCCGGCCGCTTATATCTATATCGAGTTATTTATTCGAAATTAAATGTCAGGATCACCATACGGGATGTAGCTTTCGATAAGGCATCCGTATATTTGATATTTGCTTGATCTACCAAGTCCGGACGATCTTTCTCCAATAGGTTAACCAATCCGAAACAGAATTTCAGCTCCGGGCATAACTTAAAGTAGGGTAGATAGATATCACATCCCAAGCCAAACTCAAATCCGAAGTCCGTGCTTTTCAATAGAATCGGATTACCTTTCTTACGGCCTATATCCACGGAGCCATAGATACCGCCGATCAAATAAGGACGGTAATTATTCAAGCGTAAAGCCGTATATTTAACGTCTAAGGGGAAATTCAGATAACTGGAACGAACGTTCGTGATGAATTCCTCTCCCGTAGCCTGTTCCCGAAACTTAAATTTCTTATCCCCGAAATGGATAGAAGGCGTGAAGCGTAAATTGAAATAAGGATTCATATACATATCTCCGATCACCCCGACACTAAAGCCGGGTGAGTAAGAAGGAATCTCCGCGAACCAAGTCTCTCCATTGGTCATGACACCGGTATGGGTCAATAACAAATCCTGCGAGTGAATACCCACATGAAACCCCAGATGAAGCCATTTCAAATCAGCGTACGGCTGATTCCTCACCCTTTCCTTTTGAGCCATGGCTCCCATGGTAGCCAAGCTTACCACATATAATATAAGTAATAATCGTCTCAAATCTCAACCTATTTTGTTTAATAACGAAAACCCGACAAAGATATTGCAAAAAAGAAGATTTTTGAAGAAAATAAGCCAGTAGATATTTTTTAAATAGAAAGAAAGCTATATTTTTGCACCTACTAATAGTTATCAATTTAAACGTTTAAAAAAATGGCTTACGTAATTAGCGATGATTGTATTGCATGCGGAACTTGTATTGATGAGTGTCCGGTAGGAGCAATTTCAGAAGGTGATAAATACAGCATCAACCCTGAAATGTGTACAGATTGTGGAACTTGCGCTGACGCATGTCCTACAGAGGCTATCCACCCGGCTGAATAATTCGCAGCAAAGAATAGGATTTTCCTTTGCGGAAAGCTCCTAACACATAACGGGCTGTTTCTCTCCATGAGTAAAACAGCCCGTTATCTTTTTCTCTTCGTGTTACATTAAAACTCAATATCCAACTTTATAGCACCGGAAGCCATATCCTCCTCCGAGGAATCGCCATGAATCGTTTCCTCCTCTTCAGGTTCCACCACGTCTTCCGCGGATTTCTTCAGATTTGAGTTCTTGATATAACTGATTACATCTTGCATTCCCTCCATAAACTTCTCAAAGTCCTCCTTATAAAGGAAAATCTTATGCTTCTCAAATGAGATTTGCAAACCATCCTTTGATTGAATTTTCTTACTTTCCGTAACGGCAACGAATAGGTCATCTTTCAAATTCCTCTTCACATCCAGATAATAAATCCGTTTTCCCGCTTTAATGGCTTTAGAGTATAGAATCTCCCTGTCGCCACCTTCAACATGTTTTTTATTCCTTGATTCTTCCATGACAGCTAACATTCGTTAAAAAACCACCCACTTTATATAACTTGCTTCAAATATGTGCATTTTTTTTTAATTAGCAACTATTTTAACGATCGAAAATACGCCCATTGAGGCTAAATTTGTAAAATATCATCTAACACATATAAAATTAAGTAAATCCGGATTCTTTTATGGAAAAAACGACTACCTTTGCAGCCTAATTTATAATAAGAAGTTCCTTCAAACGATGATCAACAGAATTTTAATCCGCATTAAAGTTTTACAGATAGTATACTCTTACTATCAAAACGGAAACGGTGACCTCAAAGTTGCGGAAAACGAATTGCTTTTCAGCCTTCAGAAGTCATATGACTTATATTATTATTTCTTACTCCTAATTATCGAAGTTACCAACCTGCAAAGAAGGATCCTTGACACCCGGAAGTGCAAATACATGCCTACCGATGAGGAGTTAAACCCGAATACACGCTTCGTAGACAATCGTTTTGTCGCTCAATTAGCGGAAAACGATACGTTGAAAAAGTATGTGGACGAGCAAGGTCTCTCATGGAGTAACGACGAGGAGTTTGTTAAAAACGTATTGGATACGATCTTAAGCTCTGAAATTTACGCCGAATACTTGAAAAACGAAGAAGACTCGTACGAGACGGATCGTGAGTTCTGGCGCCAGATCTTCAAGAAAGTAATCTGTGGGAACGAGATGATAGAGGAATATCTGGAAGACAAAAGCATCTACTGGAACGACGATATTGAGATCGTAGAGACTTTCGCCTTGAAGACTATCAAGAAATTCGAGGAGAAGAAAGGTAGTAAACAAGCCTTATTGCCAATGTTCAAGGATTTGGAAGACAAGGCTTTCGCAATCAAGTTATTTCGTCAAAGTTTGTTGAAAGGTAAGGAATATCGTGAACGCATCGACAAACATATGAAGAATTGGGAAACCGAACGTATCGCCAATATGGACTTGATCATCATGCAAGTCGCCTTAGCCGAGATTTTATCGTTCCCGACCATTCCCATCAACGTTACCTTAAATGAATATATCGATGCCGCAAAGTATTATAGTACACCTAAAAGCGGAACATTCATTAACGGAATTCTGGATTCAATAGTCAACGAATTAAAAAAAGAGAAGTTATTGCTCAAAGATTAATTATTATCATTACATTTGTGCATATCATTATTGATATTAACTTGTAAAACGATTATTATAGTATGAACTTACTCAGTATTTTACTTCAAGCTCCAGCTGGAGGAAGTCAGTGGTCCGGTATTTTGATGATGGTAGTTATCGTAGCTATCTTCTATTTCTTCATGATCCGTCCGCAACAAAAGAAACAAAAAGAAATCCAGAAATCACGTGAGGCGTTGAAAACAGGCGATAAAGTGATTACCGCCGGAGGTATCTATGGAAAGATCAAAGAGATCGGTGATACTTATATGCTAATCGAGGTAGCGGATGGAGTACGTATCCGTGTAGATAAAACTTCTATTTTCGCTTCAGCGGAAGACGCTCAGCAGCAGAAATAATCTAACTACAGAATATGTCACGACTTGAGAACATACAAAATTCCTTCAAGTCTATCCAAGCAAAGACTAAGGCTTTTTTCCACGGAGACAGATGGAAAGAGGTCTTGGTCTTTTTCTTTTTCGCCCTTTTGGCTTTCGGTTTCTGGCTACTCCAAAGCTTGCAGCAGGAATATGAGATAGAACTTGTTTTTCCGGTTAAGTATAAGAACGTACCTGCCGATATAGCGTTTAATGCCCCTGAGGTGGAAACGATTACCGCAAAGGTAAAAGACAAGGGTAGCGTTTTACTCAACTATACTTTTGGAAGATCGTTTGCTCCGATCGAAGTGAACATGAAGAATACGAAGGAGAAAAATGGTTCGGTTCAAGTAAGTAAAAGGCAGATCGAGAACGATATTCAAAAACAATTGATAGCCACTACGGCATTACAAAGTTTTGATCCGCAACAAATAGATATGGATTTCAGTCAGCGGGTCCATAAGGAAATACAGGTCGTTTTTAATGGTGATATTCATATGGAAGCCGGCTTTCAATTATCCGGGGATATCCAAATCAATCCCCAAAAGATCAACGCTTATGCCACCGCAGCGATCTTAGATACGTTGACCTCGGTCAAGACGGCTTTCACTGAAGTTAAAAAAGCGAATAAAAACATTACGAGAACCGTACAACTAATCAAAGTAGACGGCGTTAACTTCGATCCGGAAAACGTATCTATCACGATTCCGATAGAGGAGTACACGGAGAAGACATTGGAAATACCTGTCTCTTGCAGTCATATACCGCCACATTATACGGTACGTATGTTTCCGGCGGTCGTAAAAGTGACTTGCAGTGTGCCCTTGTCCCGATTCAAAGGACTTTCGGAAGATATGTTCTCGATTCATATACCTTTTGAGGATCTGGAGCAAAACGTATCTGGTACCCTACCCGTCAAACTCACCAAGAAACCAGACTGGGTACATACGGCAACCTTATTGCCAGATAAGGTAGAATTTATTTTGGAACACAACAATAAGCATGATTAAAATAGGCATTACAGGAGGGATCGGGAGCGGCAAATCCGTCGTAGCCTCTTTATTAGCGTTATCCGGTGTACCCGTATACATAGCGGACGAGGAAAGTAAATGGCTGACAAATAACTCCCCGGTTATCCGTGAGAAATTAACAGCCCTTTTCGGTCCGGAGATTTATACGAATGAGGGATTGAACAAGAAACTTCTAGCCTCCCACATCTTTAATAATCCGGAACAATTACAACAGGTCAACCAGATCATTCATCCTGAGGTAAACCGTCATTTCTCGGCTTGGGTAGAGAGACAGACTTCCCCTTTATGTGCCATCGAATCCGCCATATTATTCGAATCCGGTTTCTACAAAGTGGTAGACATAAGCTTGATGGTCTATGCCCCAAGAGAACTCCGCATCGAAAGAGCCTTGGGGAGGGACTCAACCTCGAGAGAAGAAATCGAACGCAGAATCAACAGCCAAATGTCGGACGAGGAAAAGAAAGATCGCTCCGATTACGTTATCTATAATGACAACAGACAGGCCCTTATACCGCAAGTAGGCAAACTGTTATGTTGGCTTCAATCCCAATAATCACCGATAGCGGGACGAGTGGCTTTTACAGCATCTTACCTTCATCATCCAATGAACTTAAAATACTTCGTCAACGAACCTAAGATACTTTGTCGATGCACCTAAGATACTTCTCCAACGAAGTTAACTGTCCTCATGACGGAAGAATTCCACTTTTTCTTATTACCTTTGTCACCTCGAAGTTTAACACTAATAGAAAATAAAAAACATTATGTTGAAGACTATTTTGTCTATTTCGGGAAAACCCGGTCTGTATAAACTGGTTTCCCATGGAAAAAACATGTTGATCGTTGAATCGCTGACTGATAACAAGAGAGTACCCGCATACGCAAAAGATAAAGTAATCTCATTAGGCGATATCGCAATCTATACGGATGAAACAGAAGTGCCTTTGCATGAGGTATTGACTAGCGTAAAGAATAAAGAAGAGGGAAAAGCCGCCTCTTTGGTACCTTCTAAAGCCACGACGGACCAATTGCGTGCGTACTTTGCCGAGGTATTGCCTAGCTATGATCGTGAGCGTGTTTATCCGAGCGACATCAAGAAACTACTCTCTTGGTATAACATCTTGATCAACGCAGGCATCACTGACTTTACCCCGGAAGATGCTCCGGCAGAAAAGGAAGCTGCTGAAAAAGAAGCAGAATAACAGCATACGACATAAAGATTAAAGAAAGGACCGTTCGATACCCATCGTCCGGTCCTTTTTTTAAACATACTTAAAGACTTTATTTTTCGCTATATTTGCATAATTCTAGATATCACTATTTATGAAAACAAAAACAGTTCTTCTCTTTCTTATCGTATTATTCTCAGGAATATGCCGGATACATGCGCAAGCCGATTTCTACTTGATGCAGGCATTAGGGAGTCGATATATCTACAACTCAGACTATTTTGAAGAGACCCGTGAAATGCAAGTCTATTTAAGCGGAGTAGATGGTAGCCTTAAAAGTGACTCTTTACTCGCTATTTATGTCTTAGACGCACAATATCCCCCCACATTCAATTTATTTTGTTCAACATTCGAGTTGACACATCCCAACATACCCTGTATTATTGTTGGAATATTTAATTCAAACAGGCAAAGTGAGCTGACCCCGCCTTTCACAGATTCCTTATCGGTAAAAAGATATGACAACCCGGGACATGGAAAAGAAATGCTCTCGTCATTAACGAATGAAATAATCCCTTTCATCCAAGAAAAATACCATGCGGGAAATAACAGGATTTTAGTCGGACATTCGTTGGGAGGGACATTCGTCACTTATGCGATGATGGAACACCCAGACTTATTTCCTTATATTATAGCCATATCACCGAACTATAAATACAGCGAAAATATGATGATTGATAGGTTACGAGTGTTCACGGAAACCTATCAAGGAGAAAAAAAATTATATATCTACCTAGCCAACGGAGACAAAGATAAAACAGAAGAAGACTTCAAGCCCATGATAAAAGAGGCTTGCTCCATCATCGAGAAAAATAATAGAATCGACCTACGATATGATTCTTTAAACATAAAGAAACACAGTCACACTATATTTGAAGGTTATTACAGAAGTCTCCTCTCGATAACACCTCTTCTCTAAAGTACTCTCGTAAGCTTGCGAGAGCACTTATGCAAAAATAGTCCATTATTTTAGGCTAAACCTCACATTGTCTAGGGCAGACAACTCCTCTATCTTTGCCAACAAATAATTCACTCTATTGACCTCATAAAATAAAGAGCAAAGATGGAAAGCACCAAGTATTATCTCGGTCTGGACGTTGGCGGTACCAATATGGTCGCTGGCGTAGTAGATGAGAATCACCAGATTATCGCAAAGGAGAGTATACCGACACAAGCCGGACGCACGATCGAGGAGATCACCACCGACATGGCGGAAGTCAGCAAAAAAGCGGTTCTCAAAGCAGGCTTGCAAATGGAAGACATCTCTTCTTGGGGCATCGGCATGCCTAGTTACGTAAATCCAAAGACGAACCTTTTGGTACATGCCAATTGTTTCGGATGGAAGAATGTCCCCATCTACGACTATTTAAAGAAGCATATCTCATTGCCTACTTATATAGCCAACGACGCCAATTGCGCGACCTATGGAGAGGTCTTGGCCGGATCGGCCAGCCAATATACCGACGCCATCATGCTTACGCTAGGAACGGGAGTTGGAGGCGGAATTATCATGGGTAAGAAGATTTATTCCGGATCCGATAATATGGGAGCCGAACTTGGACATACCAAATTGGTATACAATGGCGAACGCTGCACTTGCGGGCAAAAAGGCTGTTTGGAAGCTTATTGCTCATCCACCGCATTAATCCGTATCATGAAAGAGACCTTACAAAAGAATAAGGACACCTTGATATGGAAACTTTGCGGCGAAGACGAAAATAAAGTCAATGGAGAGATTCTTTTCGAGGCCGCTAAACAAGGGGATTCCCTCGCTAAACAGATCGTCGATGACTATATCAGTAGACTGGCCGCCGGAATCTCCACGTTCATAACCATCTTCCGTCCGCAAGTAATCATCTTAGGGGGGGGTATCGCACATGCAGGTGACCTGCTGTTGAAACCTTTAAACGAGAAACTACATACTTGTACCTTCGCCGCCGAGGAAATAGGTATCCCTCAAGTTATCCGTGCGGAATTAGGAAATGACGCCGGAATAATCGGCGCCGCGCTTTTAGAGAAAACGATGTAACGAAAAAAAATATGAAAACAAATAAGAAAGAACTTTTAGATTCATTCAAGGGAGGACTGATCGTATCCTGTCAAGTACAACACGATGATCCGACTTTTTCAGTAGACTTTGTCGTAAAAATGGCAAAAGCCGCCCAATGGGGAGGTGCCGTAGGCATCCGTGCCAACGACCCGGAGCAGATCAAGGCGATCAAAAAAGAGGTGGATTTGCCGGTAATCGGGCTTTGGAAAATCTGGCACGATGATACGGACGTATTTATCACTCCCACCCTAGAGGCCGCTAAAGCGGTATGGGAAGCCGGAGCCGAGATTATCGCCTTGGACTGTACGAGCCAAATCACTCATGAAGGCCGCCCGGCATACGAACTGCTACCGATCTTGAAAAAGGAAATTCCGGAAGCGATCATCTTCGCCGACGTATCCAATTATGAGGAAGCCGTACGTGCCGTAGAAATGGGAGCCTATATCGTTGGCCCTACCTTATATGGGTATACGGAAGCTACCAAACATATCGAGCAACCGGATTTACGGGAGTTCGCCCGTATGTGCCGTGACTTCAAGGGCAAGGCCTACGTCATTATGGAGGGGCATATCTACTCGCCGGAAGATGCCATGAAATGTATCTTCCTCGGAGCTCATTCCGTAGTAGTAGGCAGCGCGATCACCCGTCCGCACTTGATCACGAAACGTTTTACGGACTTACTAACCGGTTATCAAAATAATTGGCGGGAAGCCGAAAGAAGCAAACATTAAAAAATCATCTGCTTGTAGAGATAGGGCATGCCCCGTCTCTACACAATATTAACAACAATAATCATATGGCAAATTTCAATGTAGAAGGGGCGCAAAACGTAGAGATCAGCAAGAAATTACCTTGCGAGAAACCTCTGATCGTACAACTGGAGATCATGGAGCGGTATACGGCAGTCCATAAAGCCTGTGCCGCCCTACCCAAAGAGATACGTGAAGTGGAATGCCTGAAAGTTTTATACCCCACGCTATTTCGCAAGATCACGAATCAAGACTTGATCGCCGGACGTACGGACTTCCTACCGATCGGGTTCGGATGCGTAACTTCCTTAGGGGGTGTCGGGCATTATTGCGTATTCAAGAAACTCCGTGCCTTCCAGCAACAACTGGATGAAACTGAACGAAAACGGGTGGATGCGTTATATGATTATTGGTTGGATCACGATTTAAAGACCCAATTCAACAAGGAGGTCCTCACCGAGGATACATTGGGTATGTTCATCGACTGCGAATACCCGATGATCGCTACCGCACGTCTATCCGGAATGATGCTGGATTACCCGAAACTATTGGATAAGGGCATCGGTGGCCTTCGCTCTGATTTACAGGAGAAACTCAAAGAGCAACCCGATAATAACTTTTACAAAGCAGGCATCCAATGTCTGGATATTTTTGTAGATTGTGCTTCTCATCTCCAGCAAGACGCTAGAGAGCAAATGGCTTCAGCCAACATGAAAAGGCAAAAAGAATTAGAGCGTATCTGCCAAGCCCTAGAGAACATCAAGGAGAAGAAACCCGGTACGTTCCATGAAGCGATGCAGTTATTCTGGTTATTCGCTTTGTTGGCCGGTGTTATAAACTACGGTCGTCTGGATGATTATCTAGGCCCTTATTTAGTAGCCGATCTCAAGTCCGGGCGATTGACCGACGAAGAGGCATACCGATATATCCACTCGCTTTGGACCATGATTGAAAATCGCCGTACAACCGTAAACGGACGTATCATCGTAGGCGGTAAAGGACGCAAACATCCGAAAGAGGCCGACGTATTCCTGCATATCGCCATGAAAGTAGCGAAAAATTGCAGGTATGTAGAGCCACAATTCACCTTGCGTTTCGATAAAGATACCTCCGAGGAAATCTGGGACGAAGCGTTGGACGCTTTGGGTGCGGGAGCTACTTACCCGACCCTTTACAATGACGACGTAAACGTCCCGGCCGTCATGTACGGAATGCGTGTAGACGAGAAAGCAGCGGAACAATACGTGCCTTTCGGGTGTACCGAGTTCGTGATACAAGGACAAAGTACGGGTACGCCCAACATCTGCATCAATTTACTAAAACTACTTACGATTTATATGAATGATGGTATCGACCCGATTGACGGTAAACGTAAATCCGGGCCGGTACCTCTAAAGAAATTAGAGGAGTATCAGACATTCGAGGAATTCTATGACGGTTACAAGGCTTTACTCGATTATTATCTGGATCTGTCTGTCAAAGCCCAATACCATTCGTATGAGGTGATGAACCAGCACGTAAGTTTCTTGTTTACCAGCCTATTGACCGATGATTGCATCGCACGGGGAAAAGCGCTTTTGGACGGAGGCGTACGTTATCTAGGCGGGACAAACGAGACGTATGGCAATATCAACACTTCCGATTCCCTGTGGGTAATCCGGGATCTGGTATTCAATCAAAAAAAATACACGTTACGGCAATTGAATGATGCCATGCTAGCTAATTTTAACGGCTATGAGGCTTTACGAAAAGATTGCCTAAACTGTGATAAATATGGTAACGACCTTGAGACTGCCGATACGATGGCCAACGATTTGTACGAGTTCGTAGCGAAAGGCGTACGCAATCGCGGTATCGCCATCGGTATGCAATACTTCTTGATCGTTATCAGCAATAATCAATTAAACACGGAATGGGGAAACCGGACCGCCGCCTCACCCGACGGGCGATTATCGTGCATGTATATGAATCCTGCCAATAATCCGCAAGGGGGAGCGAATAAAAGCGGCCCCACGGCCATGCTGAATTCCTTGGCGAAGTTCGACGCCAAGTATCATGGAGGCTCGGTACAAAACATTAAGTTTTCTCCTTCCATGTTCAACGAGAACAGGGCTGTCATCAAGAGCCTGTTCAAGACTTATTTTGCGAAAGGGGGTTGCCATTTGATGGTGACTGTAGTAGATAAGGGAGTTTTAGAAGACGCGGTAGAGCACCCGGAAAATTACCCGGACCTAATCGTCCGGGTAAGCGGATTCTCCGCGGTATTCGTCGATTTATCTCCCAATATTCAACAGGAACTTTTAAGCAGGGTATTATATGATGAATAAATATAAGGTTAGCGAGAATAGGTTATCAATCATGGAGATCGAACGGTTCGCCGTTCACGACGGCCCGGGCATCCGGACCGTCGTTTTCCTTCAAGGTTGTCCCCTACATTGTCCATGGTGCTCCAACCCGGAATCCCAGAAAAGGAAACCGCATCTGCTCCATATCAAGAATAAATGTATCGGATGCGGACGTTGCGAGGCGATTTGTACACGGGGAAATATCTCCATCCAAGATCATTATCCGGTATTTAATCGGCAGGCTTGTGTGGCGTGCAAGGCTTGCGAGCGTATATGCCCGCAGAACGCTATTAAGTTTGTCGGTGAATCAATTACCTCATCCGAGGTTATGGAAATCCTTTTACGTGACCGGGATTATTACCTGAATTCCGGTGGAGGGGTTACGTTTTCCGGAGGGGAAGCTTTCACGCAATTCGAGGGATTGATGGATTTGCTGATCCAATGCAAGAACGAGAAACTGCATACCTCCGTAGAGACTTGCGGGCAAGTGAATCTTGATAAGATAAAGCAAGCGCTTCCGCTTATCGATTTGTTCTTGTTCGATATCAAACATACGGACAAGGATTTACTTCAGAAAGAAACCGGAGCGAACTTGGATACGATCCTCACGAATTTACGGTATATATCCAGTAAGAGCGCTAATAAAGTAACGATCCGTGTACCGGTAATCCCCGGTTTCAATTTCAATGAGAATACGCTTCGGGAAATATTCATGCTGGCGAAAGAAAATCGTATCAAATGCGTACACCTGCTTCCCTACCATACATTGGGAAAAGATAAATACGAGCAATTAGGTCTCACCTATCCTTATCCCTGCGAGCAAATGCTAGCCAAAGAAGAGCTGTTCCCCTTTAAGGAGATGGGGGAAAAAATGGGTTTGGAAATACGAATCGGAGGATAAACTCCTCCCAATAAAATAGTATCTTCGCGCAAATCATCGTTTTATAAATCTTAGTAAGAGACATATGAAAACAGAAAAAGAGAAAGCGGCGGAAGGTCTATTATACAATGCGAATCATGATAGTGAGCTTCAAGATGAGATGAAAAGAGCGAAATGCGTCCTTTTCAAATACAACCAATTGCCCCCCGACCAAGAGGAAGAAAAAGATCGGATTCTAACCTCTTTTCTAGGCAAGAAAGGGAAGAACACCGTTATCCTATCCCCTTTCCAATGCGATTATGGCTATAATATCGAGATTGGGGATAATTTCTTCGCCAACGTGAATCTCGTTATCTTGGATGGAGCGAAAGTTCGTATCGGCAATAACGCATTCATCGCCCCGAACGTAGGCATCTATACCGCCGGCCACCCTTTTGACGTAAAGCAACGTAATGAGGGTTTGGAATACGCTTTTCCCGTGACCATCGGCGATAACGTATGGATCGGTGCGCAAGCCTGTATCCTTCCGGGGGTGACCATTGGCGATAACACGGTAATCGCCGGAGGTAGTGTCGTAACCAAAGATATTCCGGCCAATGTTATAGCTGCCGGCAATCCCTGCCGTGTAATCCGGGAAATAACGGAAGCCGACCGGAATAAATACCGCCAGCCCTAAGCTCCCGTTTAGGGTATCCCTAAGCCCTCGTTTAGGGCAGCCCTAAATTCCCGTTTAGGTTCATCGTAAATATCTCACTTCGGTAACGAGTGCCGGTAATCCTTGGGTGATGTCCCTACTATCTTCTTAAAGATACGGCTGAAATAGTAGGGATCGTCAAAGCCCAGTTTCAAGGCGACTTGATTGATCTTCATATTCGTATGTAATAATAGCTGGCAAGCCCGGTCTATTTTCATATGCAAGAAATAATTCATCGGAGCATAACCGGTTTCCTTGAAGAAAAGCCTGTACATATAAGATTCCGAATAGCCGAAATGAGAGGCCAATTCCTTTAATGTCAATTTATTTTCCAGATTCTCCGTCATGAAGTGGGTCGCCAAACTAATAAAGAACGTATTCTCCGCCTTGCTTTTGGAGAATTTAGCCTCCCTATACGTCTTCACATAGAGGAAAGAGGCGATCAAATGATTGAAACTTAAATTGACGTAATTAACCGTAGCCTCATCCGTCCCACTCTCCAACACATTCAATAGTTCATCAAAAAAAGCGATACGATCGCCGATACGGGAATTATCATCCATGTCGATCGGGATCACCCCTTGCAGTTGATCGCTGATATACTTCGCCTTTTTCCCTTTAAAATGTGCCCAATAAATATACCAAGGATCATGCTCGCTCGAACCATATTGATGGGGCTTCTCTGCCGGGAGGATGAAAAAATGATTCTCGGGTACGACATATCGTTTTCCATCCAACACGTACCAGCCCTCTCCTTTGGTGCAATAAATTAAAAGATACTCTCCACAACCGGACGCACGATCAATATAATGGTTTTCCGCCTTCGGAAAATACCCCATAGAGTGTACGACCAAGTCCGCAACCAACGGGTTGTTCAACGCTTGTTCTATAATGTAGAAAGGATAGACAATCAACCGCTGACCGGAAAAACCATGCTTTATTTTCGCCATAAACCAAAACTTTTAGATGGTTACTGAATAACGCAAAGATAATCCATTTTTTTTAGCTAGATACTCTATTATCCAAATCCTTTATGTGCAGTATTTTTGCCAATGAACAAATAAACCATATCAAATGGCGTTATCATAAGGAGATAATCAAACTAAATATTCTAACAGATGAAAAAGATCGTATCTATTTTTCTAGTAACCATTTACGGGATGTGTATGGTTGCATGTGGAAGTCGTTCCTCATCCACGGAAGTAAAAGATAATGTATTGACTGAGGAAGAAAAAGCGGAAGGCTATACCTTGTTATTCAATGGCAAGGATTTTACCGGTTGGAAAATGTTCAACGGGGGTGATGTCAAGGGATGGCAGGTAGAAGACGGGGTGATCGTCGGCTACGGAAACGGTGGTGACGTGATAGCGGATACTACGATCAAGGTAAGTACCGATATCGTTACCGTTAAGAATTACCATAATTTCCAGATCAAATGGGACTGGAAAATCGGAGCGCAAGGAAACTCCGGATTCTTATATCACGTACAAGAAGGACCTAAGTACAAAGCTCCTTTTGAAACCGGCCCGGAATACCAGTTGATCGATGACGATAACTATCCTTGGGTCAGCGAGACCGGAAAAGAGGGATTGGAAGACTGGCAGAAAACGGGTTGCAACTACGCTATGTATGTACCGGAAACCAAACAGGTGAACCCTCCGGGAGAATGGAACTCCTCTATGGTACTTTACAAGGATGGATATGTTGAGCACTGGCTGAACGGAGAAAAACTATTCTCTTTCCAAGAAGGGTCCGAAGATTGGAAGATGCGTCGTTATAGCGGTAAATGGGAAGCTTTCCCCGATTACGGTATCTCTACCACCGGTAAACTTTGTTTTCAGGACCATGGAAGTAAAGTATATTTCAAGAATGTGAAGATTAAGGATTTAGACTAATTGTATTAAGAAATCAATGCCATGAATAGAAAAGAATTCTTTAAAGTATCGGCCGCAGCAAGTCTCGCGTCACTACTATCACCCCTTTCCGCCTATGCGGAGAAATTCGAATCGGAAGGTAAAAAGGTGAAAGTAGCCGTTATCGGTTGCGGAAGTGTATCTACCCAATATTTTCCCCATATATCGAAATGCCCGTATGTAGAAATCGTGGCTTGTTGCGATATCAAACCGGATCGTGCTCAAAAGGCGGCCAAGCAATATAATATACCTAAATGGTACAAGCATATCGATGATATGCTTAGCGGTTCCAAGTTCGACTTGATGCTTACATTGACCGATATGCAGGTTCACGGAGAGTTGAACCGTAAGGCTTTGATGGCAGGAAGAAATGTCTGGAGCGAGAAACCTTTGGCGAATTCCTATAAGGAAGGCAAAGAATTATACGATCTCGCTACTAGCAAGGGGCTTCGTATCTGGGGTGCGCCTGCCGTTGTAAACAGTCCTCAATTTGCCTTTATGGCCGAACAAATCAATAAAGGAACCCTAGGTAATCTGGCATGCGCGCACGGACATTACGGACATGAAGGTCCTTCTTGGTCCGCTTTCTTCTACGAACCGCTAGGTGGCAGTATGCCCGACTTAGGAGTCTATAACATCGCTACCCTAACCGGATTATTGGGACCGGCTAAATCCGTTGTTGCCATGACTACAATCGTAACCCCGGAGAGAACCGTAGACGATAAGGGCAAGATCAAAGTTCGAGAAGAAGATAATGCCATGATTATCATGGAACACGAAAAGGGAGTCCTTTCTCATATCGAGTGTGGTTTCAACTATTTCGATCCATACGGACATTTAGGTAAAGGACAGGAGAAAGCGACGATCTCCTTATACGGTTCCCACGGCAATATGCATATGGTAGGTTACGACTGGGCACCGAACGGGGTGGACTTATCGACGATGGATCATCCGGTACCCCAGCGTTTCGTTCCGGACACCAATGGCTATGTTTGGCAAGAAGGTGCTTCCGATATCAGCAAACACATGGCATTAAACACGGAACCACGTATAAATGTCGAGCATGCGTTACACGTATTAGAGATTATCGAGGCCGCCCGAAAATCACAAGCTACAGGTCAACGCATCCAGCTTGTATCGAAGTTTCCTTGGCCGATGGTAAAATAAATTAAGAAGTCTTAGTAGTGAAAAGAACGGGACATTTAATATATTTGTTCCTGTAAATACCAGAGAAACATGAGGAAGATAAGTGAAATTTTATGCTGCGTAGCCATACTTTGTTGTGCATTGAGCGCATGTAGCGACAAGCCGGCAACGGTAAAAGTCAGTAGTTTCAATATTTGGTTGAATACCCTAGGGGGAAAGCTTCCCCCTAGCCAGACAGCGAAAGTGATCGAGGCTAGCCAGACGGATATCGTAGGAATCCAAGAAGGGCATATCTATGAAGAAGACGGCATCAAGCACGATCATGTACCGGAAATCGCGGAATCCCTAGGTTTCCACCTTTTCAACCAAGGGGAGGGACATTATATCTTATCTCGTTATCCGGTCGTCGACAGTACGGCTTCCCGCTACGGGGTGAAGATACAGGTAGGCAAAGACAAATTCTGCTGGATGTTTAATTGCCATCTATATTATATCCCGTATCAGCCTTATCAATTGAATGGGATTCCTTATGGCGATTATCCGTTTATCGATACCGAGGAGGAAGCTGTCCGGTTCGCCAACGAGGCCCGGCGTGAAGAAGTAACTCGTTATCAAAAGGATATACAGCAAGTCATGAAAGAAGGTTATCCTGTCTTTTTAACAGGAGATTTTAATGAGCCTTCTTTCTTGGACTGGACACAACGGGCTGCCGATGCCGGTATCCACAAGATCAAGGTGGAGTGGCCGGCAACCAAGGCTTTCTCTGAGATCGGGATGAACGACTCCTACCGGACAATCCATCCGGACGAGGTCTCCACACCCGGCTATACATGGACTCCCGTTCCTAGCGAACAAGAAATACTAGACCGTCTGGATTTCGTACTATATTCCGGATGTAAGGTAACAGACTCATTTATCACAGGCGAAAGCGAGGCCACCTCGGACGTGGTAGTCTCCCCTTACCCTTCAGATCATAGAATGGTAACCTCCTGTTTCAATTTCTAACAGCAACTACTAAAAAACAAATTATACAACATGGAATCAAGAAGAGATTTTCTGAAAAAAGCAGCCGTAGCGGCAGCTGGTCTAACAATCGTTCCCTCTAAAACGATCGCTGGATTAGGCCATAAGGCACCAAGTGATACAATGAATATTGTCGGTATCGGTATCGGTGGTAAAGGCCACCCGAACTTGGTCGGCATGAAAACCGAGAACATCATCGGGCTTTGCGATATCGACTGGAAATACGCGAAGAACTGCTTCGAGGAATTCCCGGACGCTAAACGTTATTGGGACTGGCGAAAGATGTTCGATGAGTTGGGTGACCAGATCGACGGTGTCATGGTAGCTACTCCGGACCATACTCATGCCACGATCGCGGCCACGGCCTTGACAATGGGGAAGCACGTATATTGCCAAAAGCCGCTTACCCACTCCGTTTACGAGAGCCGTTTATTGACAAAACTCGCCGCTAAATATAAGGTAGCGACCCAGATGGGTAACCAAGGGAACTCCGGCGATGGTGTCCGTCAATTATGCGAATGGATCTGGAACGGAGAGATCGGTGAAGTAAAAGAAGTACACGCATGGACCAACCGTCCGATCTGGCCGCAAGGATTACAGCGCCCAACCGAAAAACAACGTTGTCCGAAGACGATGAATTGGGACTTATTTATCGGTCCGGCCGCCATGCGTCCGTTCCATGAGATCTATACCCCTTGGAACTGGCGTGGATGGTGGGATTTCGGAACCGGAGCTTTCGGAGATATGGCTTGCCACGTGCTCGACCCGGTTTATCAATCCTTGAAGTTAGGTTATCCAGATCGCGTACAAGGCCGTTCTACCCAGATCAATACGGAATCCGCTCCTCAATCGGAGGTGGTAGAATTCCGCTTCCCGGCTCGTGACAATCTTCCAAAGGTAGCCTTACCGGAGGTGAAAGTATATTGGTACGATGGCGGTATGCTTCCTCAGCGTCCGGACTTATTACCGGATGGTGTAGATATGATGCGTGACGGTTTGGGTGGATGTATCTTCGTAGGTACTAAAGACACGTTGATCTGCGATTGCGGAGGTTTCAACTCCCGGTTATTATCCGGCCGTGTACCTCAAGTAACCCCCTATTTGCGCCGTATCCCGAACGCTACCGGATACTTTGACGGTTTCCATGAGCAAGACTGGATCCGTGCTTGTAAAGAATCGCCGGAGAACCGTGTGGAAGGAACTTCCAACTTCGCTTATTCCGGACCATTCAACGAGATGGTGCTATTGGGTGTATTAGCGATCCGTCTGCAAGGCTTGAACAAGAAATTGATGTGGGACGCCCAAAACATGCGTTTCACCAACATATCCTCTTCCGACGTATTGAAGATCGTAACCAGCGATGATTTCAAGGTGATAGACGGTCACCCCTATTTCGATACGAAATACGCGGAGTTCAATGCGCTAGAGGCTGCCAACGAATATATCAGACATACCTATCGTGAAGGCTGGAGCCTTCCGGAAATGCCGGTATAAGTATGAAACGATATATTATATTAGCACTATGTACGGTCATGTTCCTTGGACAGGCCGTACAGCTGGCGGCGCAAAAAGCGGACTGGAAGGTGGGTATACAGACTTGGACTTTCCACAATCTTACGTTGATGGAGACCTTGGATAAGACCCAACAACTGGGCATGGGGTATGCGGAGGCTTTCTTTTTCCAAGAATTGGGCGCTCCGTTCCCAAAAGAGACGTATTTAAATTACGACTTGAGCGATGATGACTGCGCTTTATTACGCCATGAGTTCAAGAAAAGGGGAATCAAGCCGATCGCCTTTGGTGTAGCCTCTTATGGGACTAACGAGGAATGGGATAAGTTCTTCGCATTCGCTCATAAAATAGGCGCGCATATCGTGACTGTCGAACCGGAGTTAAACCAGTTGGACTACATCGAATCCCTCGCCAAGAAGTACGATATGGAGGTAGCGATCCATAACCATCCGAGTCCATGCATTTACGCAAGTGCCGAGGTGGTAGAGAAAGCGCTGAAAGGCCGTTCTCCCTTGATGGGAGTATGCGCCGATATCGGCCATTGGAAACGGGTGGGTGAAGATCCGCTCAAGAATCTCCAGAAATTATCCGGACGCATCAAGGTGGCGCATTTGAAAGACCTCACCGACAAGATGGAAGACGCCACATGGGGAACCGGGATCTTACCGGTAAAAGCGTTCGTCAACGAGCTGAAGCGTCAGCATTTCAACGGGCTTATCTCCATTGAGTACGATGATTTCAAATCCGATATCCAAGAGATACGCAACAGCTTGGAATTCCTACGGAAATGCTCTAAATAGAAGTATACGCTTCCCTTAAAAACACCTATATCGGCGTAGGCCCACACGTATATACGTATAGGCTTACACCGATATTAATATGGGCCTACACGTATATACGTATAAGCCCACACCTATATATGCCTAAAAAGTCGTTATCAGAACAAGGGATTATCCACCTTTTCTCTCAGCAACGCAAGATCCACCACCTGTTGAATATCACTCACATAATGGAACACCAAGCCTTTCAAATACTCCGGTTTGATCTCATTGATATCCTTCTCATTCTCCTTGCAAAGAATCAACTCCTTGATCCCGGCACGTTTAGCCGCCAAGATCTTCTCCTTGATACCACCTACGGGAAGCACTTTCCCACGCAACGTGATCTCACCGGTCATAGCCAAGTTCTTTTTCACCTTACGCTGAGTAAAGGCGGAGACAAGAGAAGTCACCATCGTTATTCCGGCACTCGGTCCGTCTTTCGGGATCGCCCCCTCCGGTACGTGGACATGCACATTCCAGTTCTCGAACAACTCCTCGTTGATATTAAACTGAGCCGCATGCGCATGGATATACTCAAGTGCCAACATGGCAGACTCTTTCATCACATCTCCCAGATTCCCGGTCAAAGTAAGCTTTGATCCCTTACCTTTACTTAAGCTCGACTCCACGAAAAGAATCTCACCACCAACAGCCGTCCAAGCTAATCCCGTAACCACGCCGGCATAGTCATTCCCTTGATATTTATCGCGGGAATATTCGACCGCCCCTAGATATTCATACAAATCCTCCGGCTTAATACTAGTCGGGATAGGCTCATCGCTAGCGACTTTACGGGCTAGCTTACGCATGATTTTGGCGATTTTCTTATCCAATTCCCGGACACCGCTCTCGCGTGTATAGGCTTCAACGATCACTTGTAAGGTTTTCTTGGGGAATTTCACGGAACCTTTCTTCAAGCCGTGTACATCCATCTGCTTAGGCACGAGATGCTTCGCTGCGATCTCTACCTTCTCCTCCATGATATAACCGCTCACCTCGATCAATTCCATACGATCCAGCAACGGCTGGGAAATCGTATTCAAATTGTTAGCGGTAGCGATAAACATTACCTTGCTTAAATCGTAATCGATATCCAGATAATTATCGTGAAACGCATTATTCTGCTCCGGGTCCAAGACCTCCAATAAAGCGGATGCCGGATCCCCCTTGAAATCATTCGTGATCTTATCGATCTCATCTAAGATAAAGACAGGGTTCGATGTTCCCGCCTTCTGTATATTCTGGATGATACGTCCGCACATAGCACCAATATAGGTACGACGATGTCCGCGAATCTCGGCCTCATCGTGCAATCCACCTAAAGAGACACGTACATATTTACGGCGCAAAGCCTCTGCGATGGAACGCCCCAATGAAGTCTTGCCGACTCCCGGAGGACCGTACAAACAGATAATCGGAGATTTCATATCCCCTTTCAGCTTCAATACCGCCAGATGCTCGATAATACGCTCTTTCACCTTCTCCAAACCATAATGATCACGATCTAAGACCTTCTGGGCATGAGACAAGTTGAAATTGTCCTTACTATACTCGTTCCACGGCAAGTTAACGATATTCTGGACATATTGCGTCTGTACGGAATAATCCGGAGATTGCGGATGCAATCGTTCCAATTTTCGCAATTCCTTCTCAAAGACCTGCGCTACCTCGGCAGGCCATTTCTTACGACTGGCTTTCTCCCGTAATTCTTTTATCTCCAACTCATTGATATTCCCGCCCAATTCCTCTTGAATGGTCTTGATTTGCTGTTGAAGGAAATATTCTTTTTGTTGTTGATTGATATCCTCATGTGTCTTCATCTGGATGGAAGCTTTCAACTCCACCAGCTGATACTCGCGGTTCAAGATAAAAAGTAACCGATACGCACGCTCTTTTAAGTCCCCGATCAATAACAATTGCTGTTTCTCGGCCGATCCACTCGGTATATTGCTACAAGAGAAATTGACCACATACAAGACATTCTTATTATTCTTGATCGAGAAGATCAAATCCCGGGGAGGTTCAGCCACGGCCCCAAGCATCTTGATGGTCAAATCCTTGATCGTTGAGATCAAAGCCTCGAACTCGCGGTCTGTCTTGTCCGGCTTCGTGTCCTCCAACACGGTGATCTTACCGGAAAGATACGGATCTGTCTCGGTCAACTCATTCAATTCAAAGCGTTTCTTACCTTGAAGAATAACAGTAGTACTACCGTCCGGCATCTCTAAGACACGAACGATGTCAGCGATTACCCCGGTAGTATATAAATCCTCTAAAACCGGATCTTCCGTATCCATCTCTTTCTGGCAAACAACTCCGATCAAACTCTTTTTATGTACAGCCTCTTTGATCAGGCGCATCGATTTAGGACGCCCGATAATCACCGGCAAGGCAACACCCGGAAAGAGTACCATATTCCTTAACGGAAGAATGGGTATAGTGTCTCCAACTTTCTCTATTCCTTCTGTGAAATCCTCATCTACATCGCATTCTGTAAGAATTGGCATTACGATACCAATATTGTCATCCAAGTCATCAAACGAATTCTGGCAAAATACTCTCGTCTTTTCTTTCATATATACATTCATCATTGTATATGTTAATACAATAAACGTGCCAAAGTTACAGCTTTTCATTCAATTCTTACTAATTTCGCGGCATACAATCGATAGAGATATGGCAAATCCTTATTTTCAATTCAAGAAATTTACGGTATGGCACGATAAATGTGCCATGAAAGTCGGAACGGATGGCGTTTTGCTTGGGGCGTGGGCTAGCATAGAGAGATGTCAGAGGATTTTGGATGTGGGAACCGGAACGGGATTGATCGCCCTCATGCTGGCGCAGCGTAGCACCGCGATCCTAGACGCTATCGATATAGATTCAGACGCATGTTTACAAGCTCAGGAAAACATCGCGAAATCGCCTTTCGCCAACCGGATACAAGTCTATCAAACCTCGCTCTCCGAATATATGCCGGATGAGAATATCAAATATGACTTGATCGTATCCAACCCACCCTATTTTATTGATTCATTGAAATGCCCGGATACTAAACGTAATCTAGCCCGGCATACGGATACTCTATCTCTCCCGGATTTATTGCGTGATAGCCGCAAACTGTTGGCACCCGAAGGAAATATCGCCTTGGTGCTTCCCTTCGAGCAACGGGAGTCTTTAATAGACATCGCTCGAGAAGAGTCTTTGTCTCCATCGAGAGAAGCCCACGTTTCCCCCATACCGGACGCCCCTCCTAAGCGCTTATTAATAGAACTCTCAGCGACGCCGGTAGCAAAACCCAAGTCGTCTCATCTGACCCTAGAAATCGAGCGGCATCGATATAGCGAAGAATTCACCGCTATAGCTAAAGACTTTTACTTGAAAATGTAAGGAAGCTTTTTATCGAAGAAGCGAGTTACCTCGTCAAATAAATTATGTACCTCCTTGGTGAAAGACACAACCTCCGGAGTCAGCACATGTAAGGCCTTTGGTTCCACCGTAATATCGATACGGCGATCTGCCATGATCGGTTCTCCATCCAAGTGCATCACGCCCGGATGTTGGCGAATAATCGTGACTTGCTGGGCTTTCATCGTCTTAATCTTACTATTCCGATCAATCTGTTTGGTAAACAATTGGATGACCAAAGGAGCGATATCCAATGGCATAAAAGGGGATAAGATCGTAACGTCCATCCGTCCGTCCTGTATATTCGCGTGCGGAGCGATAAACGCGTTATTACCATATTGCGAAGCATTCGCGCAAGCGACTAGAAACGCCTTCTCCTTGATCGTCTGATTATCTACCACCAATTCATAAGGCTCAGGCTTATAGCTCAGATACTCCTCTATCGTATTCTTTATATAAGTAAGAGACCCGCGCCGTTTCTCATTTGCGAATTTCTGGCTGACGGCGGCATCAAAACCGACTCCACAGGTACAGAAAAAGACCTGTCCGTTCGCCCGGCAGCAATCTATCGTCGTAACATGCCCTTTCGCGATCAGATCGATAGCCCTTTTCACGTCCATCGGTATGTGCAATTCTCTAGCTAAGCCATTGCCCGAACCTTTCGGGATGATACCTAAGATCGCGTTCGAATGGATCATAGCTCTCGCTATCTCATTCACCGTCCCGTCACCGCCTACCGCCAAAATATATTCAGCTCCTTCCTCTATGGCTTGCCGAGTCAACTCGCTGGCATGGCCTGCATACTCTGTAAAAGAAATGTTTAACGAACAGTTCTTTTTCGAGCAGATCCCTTCGATCATCTTAGGTATCTTGCGCTTCGACCCTACACCTGATATAGGGTTTATGATAGCTTGTACTTTTATATCCCGTTCGCTCATCCTCACTTCTTCTTTTTTATTTGAGAGGACAAAAATAATGCTTTTATAAAACTTTTAAAGCATTTCGACTACTATAAGTTATTTTTTTACTACTTTTGCGGCTGGATTTGCCGAAACATGGGATTATGTACGCGGCGAACCTGTGTTCTTTATTAGAATAAATAAATAGCGAGATAAATCATTCTCTTTTATAATAATATGAAACTTTTACAAGAGAAACTAGCAAAGTACGACGCTCCTCAAAGAGCCATGGCAATGGGAATCTATCCTTACTTCAGGGAAATCCAGAGCGATCAGGACACGGAAGTTCTAATCAGCGGGAAGAAAGTCTTGATGTTTGGTTCTAATGCGTACTTAGGATTAACCAATCATCCTAAAGTAAAAGAAGCAGCGATCGAGGCCATTAAAAAGTATGGTACAGGTTGTGCCGGCTCACGTTTCTTAAACGGAACGTTGGACTTACACCTCCAGTTGGAAAAACGTTTAGCAGAATTTGTTGGTAAAGAAGACGCCATCGTATACTCTACAGGTTTCCAAGTTAATCTAGGTGTTGTATCCTGTATCACCGGACGTGAGGACTATATCCTTTGGGATGAGTTGGATCATGCATCCATTATCGAAGGACATCGTCTTTCTTTCTCCACGAAATTGAAATTCAAGCATAACGATATGGACTCCTTGGAGAAACAACTCCAGAAATGCGAGCCAGACAAGGTGAAACTTATCGTTATCGACGGTGTCTTCAGCATGGAAGGTGATGTCGCTAAATTACCGGAAATCGTAGCTCTCGCAAAGAAATATAACGCAAGTGTAATGGTTGACGAGGCTCATGGTATCGGTGTATTCGGTGATCACGGCCGCGGTACTTGTAATCACTTCGGCGTTACGAACGATGTTGATTTGATCATGGGAACTTTCAGTAAGTCTTTCGCTTCTATCGGTGGTTTTATCGCATCAGACGAACCGGTTATCAATTACTTACGTCACCACTCCCGCTCCTATATCTTTAGCGCAAGCAACACGCCTGCCGCTACTGCCGCAGCGAACGCGGCATTAGATATCATGTTAAGCGAACCGGAACGTATCCAACATTTATGGGATTTGACTCATTACGCATTGGATGGTTTCCGTAACATGGGTTGTGAGATCGGACATACTTCTACCCCGATCATCCCGTTGTTTATCCGTGACAACGACTTGACATTCCTTATCGTAAAAGAATTATTTGAGGCCGGAATCTTCGTAAACCCGGTAGTAGCTCCCGCAGTTGCTTCCGAGGATACACTGATCCGCTTCTCCCTTATGGCTACCCACACGAAAGAGCAACTAGATTACGCTTTGGAGACAATCCACAAGGTATTCAAGAGCCATGGGTTGGTAGACTAATCGTGTAAATATATAAGAAAAGGCCCGAAGGTTAGGTATAACACCTATCTTCGGGTCTTTTTTTATAACTGAAAAAATCATAACTATGATTTTGAATGGGAATAAATCACTATTTTTGCATATTTAGATAAATTGGGCGGTTATGTCGATGGCCCTCTTACAAATTAAAAATAAATGGATTTCATATTAGATAAAGGAAGTAGCCATATGGGCTGCAAAGGTTGCAGCAAAAGGCAAAACAATAAACTGAATACCTATGATTGGTTGTGCGATGTACCCGACGCGGAAGGCTCGACTGATTTCGTAGAGGTTCAATTTAAAAATACCCGCAAAGGGTATTACTTGAATAGTGCTAAAATACCTTTGGAAAAAGGTGATATAGTAGCCGTAGAGGCAAGTCCCGGTCATGATATCGGTACGGTTTCTTTAACGGGTAAATTGGTTCTGCTGCAAATGAAGAAGAACAACGTGCGCACGGAAGCTGAGCCAAAACGGATTTACCGAAAGGCAAAACCGACCGATATCGAGAAATATGAGGAAGCGAAAGCAAAGGAACATGCCACTATGATTCGCTCGCGGCAAATCGCAGCCGATTTAGGATTGAATATGAAAATCGGTGATGTAGAGTATCAAGGTGACGGTAATAAGGCGATCTTTTATTATATAGCGGATGAACGTGTAGATTTCCGTCAACTAATTAAAGTGCTAGCGGAGGCTTTTCGTGTTCGTATCGAGATGAAGCAGATCGGTGCTCGTCAAGAAGCCGGACGTATCGGTGGTATCGGCCCTTGCGGTAGAGAACTTTGCTGTTCCAGTTGGATGACAAGTTTTGTATCGGTCGCTACCGGAGCTGCCCGTTATCAAGATATTTCCATGAATCCCCAGAAATTGGCCGGACAATGCGCTAAATTGAAATGTTGTATCAACTATGAGGTAGATACATATGTGGAAGCCCAGAAACGCCTTCCCTCCCGGGAGATTGTCTTGGAGACCAAAGATAATAATTACTATCATTTCAAGACGGATATTTTCAAACGGGAAATTACCTATTCTACGGATAAATCATTTGCGGCTAATCTTATCACGATTCCGGCAAGCCGTGCTTTCGATGTCATTAACATGAATAAGAAAGGCATGAAGCCGATATCTCTAGAGGCGGATACGAAGCCACAACCACCGAAACGAGACGCTCAAGATATTCTTGGGCAAGAAAGCGTCACACGTTTCGACTCTGTTAAAAAGAAAAAGAAAAAACGTCCTGCCAACAAGAATAATGGCGAGAACAATGGAAACGGGAACGGAGCTAACACCACCGCGACGGCAGTTACCAACACCGACGCACCTGTTTCTGAGAATAAGAACAACGGAGGAAACGGAGCCGGTGGCAATAATCGCCGCAACGGAGGAAATAATAGGAATAGCAATCGTGAGAATAACCGGGACAGAGAGAATAACCGGGAGAATAACAAAGATAATAGCCGGGAAAACAGTCGGGAGAATCGGGAGAACAACCGTGATAATAACAGGGAGAACAACCGAAACAATCGCCCGAAACAAAGGCCGAGAGCTAATAACGATAAGCAATCCAACAATGACAAGCCTGCGAATAATGACAAACCTCAGCAACCGATCAAACAGGCCAGACCTGATAAAACGGAGAATAGGCCAGAGACAAAGCCTGAGGCTTAAAAAGTTCATTGCCGCCTGTGTAACATGTTTCTTATGCTTCTCTTGCGAGAATGAAGCTGTATACGATCAGTATCAAGCTATCCAAAACACCTCGTGGGAGAAGAATAAGGAGTACTATTTCACTTTCTTGATTGAGGATATATCGGTTCCGTACGACCTAACCTTGGAAGTACGGAACAATAATATGTATCCGTATCAGAACCTATGGGTATTTTGCAGCGAGGAACTTCCGATAGGTCCTTTAAAAAGGGATACGATCGAATGTATGTTAGCTGATGAGTTTGGGAAATGGTATGGGCACGGGATCTCCCTGTTTCAATCCAGTTTCCCGATACGATCTGCTTACTATTTCCCCGTTAAAGGGCAATATACCTTTAGCTTCCGGCAGGGGATGCGTAACGACCAACTTCCGGGCATTCAGGAAATCGGCTTACGGGTCTTACCTTCTTCCACTAACGCTCCTTCCGGGAAGCGTCCAAACGAAGAAAAATAAACAATAAGATCGTAAATCCCCAGAGCGAGGAACCTCCATAGCTAAAGAAAGGCAAGGGAATGCCGATAACCGGAGTCAATCCCGTCACCATGCCGACATTAATCGCCAGATGGAAAAAGAATATGGAGGCTACGCTATAGCCATAGACTCGCCCGAAAGCATTATCTTGCCGCTCCGCCAATACAATCAGACGAAGAATAAAAAGTCCGAATACGATCAATACGGCAGAGGCTCCAAAAAAGCCTTGCTCCTCGCCTACCGTACAAAAGATAAAATCCGTATCCTGTTCCGGCACATACTTCAATTTGGTCTGCGTCCCATTCAAGAATCCTTTTCCGGATAATCCTCCGGAACCGATAGCGATCTTGGATTGATTCACATTATACCCCGCCCCGCTAGGATCATCCTCCAAGCCTAAAGAGACTTTAATACGAATTTGTTGGTGAGGTTCCAATATGTCATTAAACACATAATCCACAGAAAATAGGAAACCGATAGAACCTAAAGCGAACAGAGCGATTAACGCATAATGCCATACCCAGTTTCGAATGGATAAATAGAATAAATAGATTGACGCGGCTCCTACCAAGCCTATCGATATCCAAGCGAAGTTTACCGGGACAAACAAAGAAACGACATACCCGATCAAGAATATCGAAGCAATTCCCCCAAGCATGATCTTAACGCTTATATAATCCTTACGGACATTCCCAACTAATCCCATGGTTATTAATAAGACAAGGCAAGAGACGATTAATTCACCCAATGGGGTAATACCCACCATCACCTCTGAATATTTCATTCCCGTAACGAAAAAGACGACCGCACAAACTCCTATCAACAAAATATATCCAGTCATTCCTTCCCGGTATAACATCAGGAAGAATGCCAAGTAAACCAATGCCGACCCCGTCTCTTTCTGTAAAAGAATACAAACCATCGGCAAGAAGATCAAGAACAAAGTGATTGAGAAATTCTTGACCGTCGTTAGCTTAAAGCCATAGCCATTCATAAACTTCGCCACGGCCAAAGCGGTAGCGAACTTAGCCAACTCCGCTGGTTGCAAACGGATAGGTCCCAATACGAGCCAAGAATGCGATCCCTTGATATTAGGTGCTAAAAATATAGTGGCGATCAACAATACGATCACGCACGCATAGATCAGATAGGCGAATATATCGAAGAAGTCACTTTCCAGCATCAATATGACGAAAATAAGGGCGAGTGAGGTACCGATCCAAATCATCTGCATCCCCGGACGGCCCGACGGGTCGAACAAGCCAACGTTATCAAACTCGTAGCTCGCCCCACAAATACTAAACCAACCGGCGATTACCATAATCAAATACAACAAAATGGTAATCCAGTCTACCGACTTCCATATTTCCGTTTTCCTATAGCGCATTGTTCGGTAGTATTACGGCATTCATAATATATTCCTCCGTCGCCTTGTTAGCCTCGGATATTTCTCCTTTCAAATATTTCTCCAACATCAATTTACCGATAGGCACCGCATAGGTAGCACCGAATCCGGCGTTTTCCACAAACACGGCAATGGCGACCTTCGGCTTTTGATAAGGAGCGAATCCCATAAAAATAGAATGGTCCTTACCATGCGGATTCTCCGACGTTCCCGTCTTTCCACAAACCTCGATATCCGGTAAAGCCGCCCCACGACAGGTTCCACCATAAGCGGTTCCCGTAACAGCCCCTCGCATACCCTCGGCAATATAACTATAATAATGCGTATCCACCGATGTATAATGCCTCTTACTATATAATGTATCCAGCGGAGTGTCTTGAATCTCTTTTACGACATGCGGAGTAATATAATATCCCCGATTAGCGACAGTAGCCGCCAAATTACAGATTTGCAAAGGCGTAGCCAATATCTCACCCTGACCGATAGCGATCGAGATAACCGTACTGGAATTCCAACGTCCCCGGTACACCTTATCGTAGAACTTACTATTCGGAATGAACCCTCGCTTCTCCCCCGGAAGATCGATTCCCAGCTTATAGCCATACCCCATAGAAACCATATAATTCTTCCAAACCTCAAAAGCCTCCTGTACCGACGGATATCGCTTCCGGCTGTCGATCATATCATGCAGTCCCCAAGGGAAAAAAGAGTTACAAGAGGTCGCCAACGCCCCGACCAGATTCAGAGGAGACGGATGCCCGTGACAAGCCGGCTTACCTCCCCGGAAGGTATATCCATGCGCACAGGTATATTGAGTTTCCGGAGTAATCACCCCTTCTTGCAAGAAGATCAAACCTTGAGTCGGTTTAAATGTAGATCCGGGAGGATATTGCGCCATGAGCGGGCGGTTGAATAAAGGTTTCAACGGGTCCTTCTGCAAAGCCACGTAGTTCTTTCCCCGCTGGCGCCCGATCAAGATACTCGGATCATATGTAGGAGCGGAAACCATACAAAGTACCTCCCCTGTCTCCGGCTCTATCATCACGATACCCCCTAATTTATTCTGCATTAACTTCTCCCCATAAGCCTGCAAGTCCATATCCAAGGATAATTTCAAGTTCTTGCCGGATTCCGGCTGGATATCGTGCCTGCCTTCCTCGTATCGCCCCTTGATACGTCCGTGAGCGTCACGCAACAGGATCTCGACTCCTTTCACGCCCCGCAAATATTCCTCGTATGATTGCTCGATCCCGGTCCTGCCGGAGTAATCGCCTTGTGTATAATAAGCGTCATTCTCTATATCTTTCCGGTTTACCTCGCCGATATTTCCCAGCACAAGAGCGGCATTGGGATACTCGTATTGGCGGATCGTGCGATTCTGGATATAGAAGCCGGGAAATTTGTATAACTTCTCCTGCAACACGCCATATTCTTGCGCGGAAAGCTGGTTCATAAATACTTGAGGGACATAGGAAGAATAACCGGGATTTAACCGCCGGTTCTTAATATCCGCTATACGTTTGAGGAATTGCTCTTTCGTGATGCCCAGCACATCACAGAAATCGAGGGTATCGAAAGGCTGTATCTCACGCATGATAAGCATCACGTCGTAAGCGGGCTGGTTATAGACCAATAATTTACCATTACGATCGTACATCATACCTCGGGAAGGATATAAGGTTTTTTTCAAGAAAGCGTTACTATCCGCCCAAGCTTTATAATCGTTGTCGACCACCTGAAGGATGAACAAACGGATAATAAAGATGATAACCAACAGGATCACCGCCCCACCTAAGACATAGCGCCTGTTCTCAAACTCATACTTGGTATTATTCTCCACTTTTCTGAGACTCTATATTGAATGCTTCTACCGTACAAATCAATAAGGTTGTCATCACCACGCTCGAGAGGATACGGACAACCAGAAACAACGGGTCAAATAAAGTCAACGACTCAATCACAAAAAGAGTCGTATGTTGTATCAACACAAACGATAACACATATCGGAAAAAGCCTCCGAAACCAAAGGTCTTATAAGACGGGTAAATACCTTCCGGCAAATCTTTCCCCATGAATACACGGATTAACGGCTCCCTGCAAAATCCCGCCAATGTACAGGCGGCCGCATGCATACCCGGTGTGTTGCTGAACGTATCAATAACCACCCCGGCTATGAAAGAGAAGAAAACGACTTGCGTCCGTGAGCTACCGACCGGCATCTTAATAATGAAATAGAGATACAGAAACGGGGTAGCGATCCGCAAGAAATGAATGTTGTTCAAGACCAAGACCTGAATCAACACAAACACCACGAAATATATGAAACCACGCAGTAAATTATTAATCATTTCTTTTCGCCTCTTGTTCTACACCAATTTGCTCCGTCTGACGGAAATTCTTGATAATACGCACGTTGTTCAACGCTTGAAAATCCGTAGCCAGCTCGACCTGTAATGAATAGAAATTATCATCGTGTTGTTTCTCGAAATCAGCGACCGTACCTACGATAATACCCGAGGGGAATACGGCGGAGTAACCGCTCGTCACGATCGTATCGCCTTTCTGGAACTCCACATGGCGCGGCAACTCATCGAGGTTGGCGTACAGCGTATTGCGCCCATTCCAGCTTAATGACCCGAAATAACTACTACCTAACACCTTACAACTCAACCGGAACTTAGGATTCAGCAACGGAATGATCACGGAGAAATGATCGGAAACCGTCGATACGATACCCACCACACCTCGTTCCGAGACAACTCCCATATCGGGCATGATCCCGTCCAGCTTCCCTTTATCCACGGTAATATAATTAGACAAATGCGTGACACTGTTGTTCACTACATCCGCCACGACAAACGAATAAGGAAATTGCTCCGTCGAATCCGGCGCAAATCCCTTAAAACTAACCGTATCCGCAATCAGCGCATCTAACTGATCTTGCAGATCCAGCATTTGCAATTCCAACTGTCCGTTACGCTCCAATAACTCCTTATTGATATCCCGAAGATTCAAATAAGAAGTGAAAGATCCGGATATCGAGGCGATATATCCTGTCACGACATTCGCTGAGCTGAATATAATATTCCGTTGGTACGCGTTATTACGATAGACCAACATCAACGAAACAGCCTCAAGCAGAATGAACAAAAACCAATGCCTCTTCCCGATCAGGAATTCTAGTAACTTACGCATAGGAATTGAAAACTGAAAGTTGAGAATTGAAAATTGAAAAGAACCAGACCTATCGGCTCGCTAATTTTCAACTTTCAATTCTCAATTCTCAATTATTTACTCTTATCGGATTAAGAAATTAAACTTCTCAATATTCTTCAAAGCGACTCCCGTACCTTTCGCCACGGCATGCAACGGATCCTCGGCGATATGGAACTGGATATTCATCTTATCCCGCAAGCGCTTATCCAAACCGCGAAGCATAGCGCCACCGCCAGCCAAATAGATACCGTTTTTCACGATATCGGCATATAACTCGGGAGGGGTTTGCTCCAAGGCACTCAAGATAGCCGCCTCGATCTTCGAGATAGACTTATCCAAACAGTGGGCAATCTCCTGATAAGAGACGGGTACCTCCATAGGTAAGGCAGTCATCTGATTCGGGCCGTGAACCACGTAATCCTCCGGAGCGTCTTCCAATACCGTAAGCGCAGAACCCACGTTGATCTTGATACGCTCGGCCATACGCTCACTCACCTTCACGTTGTGTTGGCGACGCATATACTCCACGATATCAGCCGTTAAATCGTCACCCGCCATACGGATTGATTTATTCGACACGATACCACCTAAGGAGATAACAGCGATCTCGGTAGTACCACCTCCTATATCCACGATCATATTACCCTCGGGGGCCAAGACATCTATACCGACACCGATAGCGGCAGCCATCGGCTCAAAAACCATGTACACATCACGTCCACCGGCATGCTCGGCAGAGTCTCGCACGGCACGTATCTCTACCTCCGTACTACCTGAAGGGATACCGATCACCATACGTAAGGACGGAGCGAACCAGCGCTTCCTTCCGCTCGCCATCTTGATAAAGCCGCGAATCATTTGCTCGGCAGCGTAGAAATCCGCGATAACTCCCTCACGAAGCGGTCGTACGGTACGAATATTCGGGTGCGTCTTCTCGTACATCTCACGGGCCACCTTACCGACAGCCAGCACCTTGTCCGAGCGAGCATCCAAAGCAATCACCGAAGGTTCGTCTACCACCATCTTATCATTACACGTGATAATGGTATTAGCGGTACCCAAATCTATGGCAACTTCTTGTGTGAAAGAAAACAATCCCATTAGTCTTATTATTAATGTTTAAAATGACGAACACCTGTCTTCACCATAGCCAAACCATGTTGGTTACAGTACTCGACAGACAACTTATCATTGATAGAGCCTCCCGGCTGGATTACGGCCGTGATACCTGCTTGGTCTGCGATCTCAACGCAATCGGGGAACGGGAAGAAAGCGTCGGAAGCCATCACGGCGCCATTCAAGTCGAAGCCGAATGATTTAGCCTTCTCTATGGCTTGTCTCAAAGAGTCCACACGAGAGGTCTGCCCGATACCGCTGGCGCAAAGCTGCTTGTTCTTCACCAAGGTGATCGCGTTGGACTTGCTGTTCTTCACGATCTTGTTGGCGAACAACAGGTCCTCAACCTCCGAGGCTGTCGGCTGCTTATCCGTCATAGGCTCCAAATCAGCCTTACCTTGGATACTCAAGTCCTTCTCCTGCATCAAGACACCATTCAATAAAGAACGGAACTGCATCGGGCAAGTCTTGCAATCCTTACGGATCAAGATGATACGGTTCTTCTTCTGTTGAAGTACCTCCAGCGCGTCAGCGTCGTAAGCCGGAGCGATAATCACCTCGAAGAAAATCTTGTTGATTTCCTCGGCCACTTCCTTGTTAATCGTAGTATTCGTGATCAAGATGCCACCGAAAGCGGAAACCGGGTCACCGGCCAAAGCCTCTTTCCAAGCCTCAACCACATTACCGCGGGAAGCGATACCGCAAGCATTATTATGTTTTAAGATAGCGAACGTCAGCTCGTCGAACTCATCGATCAAGTTCACGGCAGCGTCGATATCTAATAAGTTGTTGTAAGAAATCTCTTTTCCATGGATTTGATCGAACATATCGTTAAACTTACCATAGAACTTAGCGGCTTGATGAGGATTCTCGCCATAACGCAAATGCATCGGACTATCTACCGTTGCACGGAAATGGGAACCTTCGCGGCCATCAAAATAATTGAAGATAGCGGAGTCGTAACCCGAGGAAACGGCGAACGCCTCTTTGGCGAACCATCTACGATCCTCGATGCTTGTCTCAGCGCCCTTCTCGTTCAAAAGATCCATCAACGGCTGGTATTGAGCCTTGGAAGCTACGATTACCACATCCTTGAAGTTCTTCGCGGCAGCACGTATCAAAGAGATACCGCCTATATCTATTTTCTCAATAATTGCTTGTTCCTCAGCGCCGGAAGCGACAGTCTCCTCGAAAGGATATAGGTCAACGATAACCAAGTCAATCTCCGGGATCTCATATTCAGCTAATTGTTTCTGGTCATTCTCGTTCTCACGGCGAGCCAAGATACCACCGAATACCTTCGGATGAAGCGTCTTCACACGACCGCCCAAAATAGACGGATAAGAAGTCAAGTCCTCTACCGCATCACAAGGCAAACCCAATGACTCGATAAATGATTGAGTACCACCTGTTGATACAAAGCTCACACCCTCGCTATGCAATTTCTTTAGGATTTCGTCCAGCCCGTCTTTGTGAAACACAGAGACCAAGGCACGTTTCATTCGTTTCGTTGCAGCCATCTTTCTATTTTCGTTTACTTTAATGTTTTAGAGCACAAAAGTAGATATTTATTTCCAATCCAGCCTTATTATTCAGATAAAAACAAGGCAACCATACCAAATTTCATCCATAGCCAAAGAAACATGAATCCATCGCACATGATACGGGAGACGGGGCACGCCCCATCTCTACAACCTATGACATTGCCCTAAGATAATGAGATTTCCTTTGTTAATAATAGAAGATCGCCCAATTTGACATTCTGACATTTTGTATTCTAAAGCTCCAGAGAATCGAATATTTCGCCCCAGAGTACAGTCGGTTTCCATATTTGAGAATAAAAATCAGCAATTAGTTATCTTTCAAGGACATATCATTTTTGGAGCTTTTATTCTAGCGAGGATTCCCGTCTCTTATCACCCTCAAACATACAAACAATAGACTTCTTATTCGAAAACAATAGACTTTTCACTCGAAAACAATAGTGTTTCGCTCCGAAAACAATAGCATTCGCAGTCGAAAGCAACTAACAACGCCGCCGTAAACACCCTACAACTGGATCGTAACAACCTTACAATGCCTATCCGCAGACCCGAAAACCGGCAAAAACCGACCTTTTTCGCTCTCCTTTCCCTCCAGTTCACCCTGCCTATAAAAAGGCATTGTCAGCGTAAAACGCCAATCCTGACCAAATAGTCATAACAAAGCGCCTCCCACTGACAAGTCATCACCCCACAGAAAGCTATCGGCCTCCCGTGATTGCAGAGAGAAGCCTAGGTAGGAAGCGCCGAAGCATGGCATAGAAAGCCAAGCAGATCAAAATAGCTCCCAAAGCAACCCCGAAGTAAATCCCAATAATCGCCCATTCCGCAGAAGACCGGAAGAACCATAATATCAATCGATATATAAAGATCTGCACGATTACATGGGACGCAAAGACAAAGAAACTAGCCCCCTCCAAGAAGGAGTTAGTCCGCCAAAGAGCCTTTTCCAATCCATACGCAGAAAGAGAGATCGCAAAGACACAGCCCACAAGAATGCCTACATTATGCACATAAACATTCCATCCTAATTCCTTTGAAAGAAGATCCGCTAAAGCCAAAACCACATAAAGCAATGCCGCCCCCCGTAATAAAGGACGCGTCTCCACTACAAAATTCCGCCGATGCACGCTATAGAAAGCACCAAGCGAGAAAAAGAACCAAGCGGTCGGACTTAAACCCGGCGAACTGGCCCCATCGTAAATGAGCCAAAGAAAGCCAAGTAGCGCTAACGCATATTGCCGTAAATAGCGTACCATAGCATACACCAATGGCGAGAATACCACCAATACCATCAAATCACGGATAAACCACAACGGATAGTTGATCGGCATCGGCATTCCTCCCGGCTCACTAGGTTCTCTCGCCCAAAAGGTATCCCACCAATCACACCATCCGTAATCCAGCACAGGTTTAGCCTCACCGGAAAGCACAGATGGAAACAAAAGTTCTATCAAGAGGTGCAAACCCACCAATGCTCCATTCCAAAACAGATAAGGCAACAGCAAGGTTTGTGCCCGCTTTCGCAATTTAGAGCCATACATAGGCCAACTAAAGGAACTCTTATAAAAGAACAGATAACCGGATATCAAGAAAAAAAGGGGTACGGCAGTACGTGCCAGCACTTGAGAAAACAGGTCCGCTATTAATTTATAAATGGGATATTCATCCATTACGGGAACCTTAACACCACCTATCGGCAATTCTTTATAATAGCAATGTATCAATACCACCCCCACGATCAAGGGAAAGCGCAAAAAGGCAATCGTCTTCGATTGCAACTCATCATTTGTCATCGTAAAAAGATTCGTTTTTAAATTGTTTGAAACTAAAAGTGCGCCACGCTCTGCATCTCCATCCAACAGGGAAAAGAATGCAAAAGCGTGTCGCACCCATTTCGAAACAAAATAAAACGGGGGCGCATCCACCTTTACCTTTCTCTGGGCTTTAAGAATAAAATTGGTCGTTTTTCTTCCGGAGAAATGCGGCGAAGCATAAATTAAGGAAATAAGGAAAGAATGGGTTTAAATCATAGGCTATACTATTATGGGGTTAATAAATAAGAGGCATAAGGACACAAAAAAGGTGTGAACCCTACTTATTCAGAACGTAGAAGGTACGACCAAGCACCCAAGCCCAAACCAAATAAGCACTAGGAACACACCCCGTTTGGGTGTACTCACTATCGAACTTATTTCTTCTTGAGCTTTATTATTTGGTCGTTTTACTACATTAAGAAATAAATAGCAAATACTAATATGTCAATCTCTTATATCTCTATCGTTTACTCTCTGTTTCTTATTATTTCGTTTTTATATTCGCCGCAAATATACGACATAAAACTGTTCCATGCTAGATAAGCACCTACGAAATAGCAGGGTTTCTAAACATATCTAACACAACAACTCTCTCAACGACTCTGTTCTTTCTCTATCACCGCTTCTATTTGAGGTTGCAATTTTGGAATAATATTCTTTGCCACATCCCAAACAATCAGATAATTAACACCCATATAGTCATGAATCAACCGATCTCTCATTCCAGCCATATGTTTCCATTGAATGTCACTCCATTGATATTTAACATCTGCGGGAATTTTCTTAGTCACTTCACCGACAATCTCCAAACTACGGCAAACCGCCCTCTTTAACGTTTCATCCGAAAGAAATTGATACATAGGCAGATCATCCGTAACTACAGAAAGGATGTAGTTACATTCCTCCAATATATGCAGCAAATAAGCGATAGGGGTCTTACACATATTCTACCTCCTTTAATATCTGCTGGCCAATAAAAGGGCTTAACCCTTTAAGGGTGACTATGTCCACTTTCAATCTGTCAAAAAGCTTCTCTAATATCTCACAAGCCAAAAGGAAATTGGAATAAGTCTCTTTATCATCCTCAAAGTCGATCAATATATCCACATCACTACTTTCCGTATTGCTCTCACGAACAGTAGAGCCAAAAAGCCCCAACTGCTTTACACCGCAACTCTGCGACAAAGGCTGCTTTGCTTTCCGAAGAAGAGATATGACAGATTGTTTATTCATTACACAATTGGATATTAATGTATAATGCAAAGATAAGCAATATTTTTCGTACCTTCTCATTTAAACCGCGTATCGTTTGCTTAAATGAGATTAATATACTTACTTTGCGATAAATAAACTTTTAATCAAACTATTAAACTATGGATATACTAAATTCTCATTTACCTTTGTCTATAACTACTCAAAGCAACTACAAATGACACAAAAAGAATCTATCCGCTTATTTGAAGAAAGAAAAGTTCGTGCCATATGGGATGACGAACAAGAGGAATGGTATTTCTCGATTGTTGATGTAATATCTATTTTAACAGATAGTCCCAACCCTAGAAAGTACTGGAGCGTATTAAAAACCAGATTAAAAAGAGAAGGTAGCGAGTTGACTACAAACTGTAGTCAACTGAAAATGCAGGCCGCTGATGGCAAGAAATATTTAACCGACGTAGCCAATACCGAGCAACTCTTCCGCCTTATCCAATCAGTACCATCTCCAAAAGCAGAACCTTTTAAGTTATGGATCGCCCAAGTAGCGAAGGAACGTTTGGATCAAATGCAAGACCCGGAATTGTCTATCGAGCAAGCCATGGCCGATTATAAACGATTGGGCTATTCGGATAATTGGATCAACCAACGATTGAAATCCATCGAGATACGGAAAGATCTAACAGACGAATGGAAGAAAAGAGGACTGGAAGCCAAAACCGGGAAAAGCGTTATCTCACCGCTCAACGCCCAAAAGATAATTAGCCTAAAAAAGGGAGAGAACGAGCGGGATGTATGACATCCAATGATAAGATAAACAATATTTTTCGTACCTTTGCGTCCTCAATCGCAACTTAATAGGTATACAAGATATGATAACAGTTAACAATCTGGACGTACAGTTTGGAAAACGCATCCTTTTTCAGGATGTGAACATGAAGTTTACACCGGGCAATTGCTACGGTATTATCGGTGCTAACGGGGCCGGAAAATCTACGTTTCTCCGTGTAATCAGCAAGCAATTAGACCCTACCAGAGGTAGCGTTAACCTAGGACCGGGCGAACGCCTTTCCGTATTGAGCCAAGATCACTTCGCATTCGATGAATATACGGTTATGGATACCGTATTGATGGGACATACGACCTTGTGGGAGGTGATGAGCGAGAAAAACGCCCTTTACGAGAAACCTGATTTCAGCGACGCCGACGGTATCCGCGTATCGGAACTGGAAGAGAAATTCGCCGAGATGGAAGGCTGGAACGCGGAGAGCGACGCCGCCAACCTATTGAGCGGACTAGGCATCAAGGAGGATTTGCATTATATGTATATGAAGGACTTGAGCGGTAAGCAGAAAGTACGTGTCTTATTGGCCCGTGCCTTGTTCGGACAGCCCGATAACCTATTATTGGATGAGCCGACGAACGACTTGGACCTTGAGACGGTTTCTTGGTTGGAGAATTATCTCTCTAATTTCGAGCATACCGTATTGGTTGTTAGCCACGACCGTCACTTCCTCGACTCCGTTTGTACGCATACCGTGGATATCGACTTCGGTAAATTACAATTATTCGCCGGAAACTATAGCTTCTGGTACGAGTCTAGCCAGTTAGCCCTTCGTCAACAGCAGAACCAGAATAAGAAAGCCGAGGAGAAGAAGAAAGAGTTGGAAGAATTTATCCGCCGTTTCAGCGCCAACGTAGCGAAGTCCAAGCAGACCACCAGTCGCAAGAAGATGTTGGAGAAGCTGAATATCGAGGAGATCAAACCGTCCTCACGCCGCTATCCGGGAATCTTGTTCACGCCTAACCGCGAACCGGGCAACCAGATCCTTGAGGTGAAAGGATTGTCGAAGAGTATCGACGGACAGGTATTGTTCAAGGACTTGAACTTCTTCGTGGAGAAGGATGACAAGATCGTATTTATCAGTCACGACCCTCGTGCCATGACCGCCTTGTTCCAGATCATCAACGGTGAGGAGAAAGCGGATGCCGGTACGTATCAGTGGGGACAGACGATCACGACCTCTTATCTTCCTCTCGATAACTCCAAATATTTCAATACAGATATCAACCTGCTCGATTGGTTATGCCAGTTCTCGCCGGATACTAACGAGGTATTCTTGAAAGGCTTCCTCGGACGTATGTTGTTCTCGGGCGAGGAGCTTATGAAAAAGGTAAGCGTACTTTCCGGAGGTGAGAAGATGCGTTGTATGATCTCACGTATGATGCTCACCGACGCCAACTGCTTGATCTTGGATACTCCGACCAACCACTTGGACTTGGAATCCATCCAAGCCTTCAATAATACATTGAAGACATTCAAGGGAAATATCCTGTTCTCCAGTCATGACCACGAGTTCATACAGACTGTATCGAACCGTATCATCGAGCTGACTCCTAACGGTATCATCGATAAGATGATGGATTACGATGATTACATCACAGATCCGGCTATCGCGGAGTTACGGGAAAAGTTATATTCGAAATGAAAAAAAGATTATTATTCATACTAATCGTTTTTATCGCATGGCTACCGGTTTTTGTTATTCAAAAACCGGTATTTATGTTTTATCAGCATGCGTTGTCCGAGACTTGTACCTTCACGGACTTCCTACAAGTTATGCTTCATGGGCTGAAGCTGGATTGCACGATAGCGGGATACCTTACCGCCATCCCTCTCCTATTGACTCTAGTATCAGTTTGGCTTCCGGGCGCTTGGTTGAAGAAGGTATTGAAAGGGTACTTCTTGATCATGGGAATTCTGGTATCGGCAATCTTCTCCGTAGATGTGGCTTTATACAGCTTTTGGGGATTCAGGTTGGACGCTACTTTATTCTTCTACCTGCAATCGCCCGCCGATGCGATGGCGAGTGTTCCGTTAGGAATGTTCTTTATCCAATTATTGGTATTCGTGGCATATGCGCTAGGTATCTATGCTTGGTTCACCTTCATCCTCCGGTTCGCGCCAGTAAAGCCTAGCTTTCCACCTACGGGATTGGAACAATTGGGAAGTACTTTCGCCATCCTCTTAGCAGGGGGAATATTGTTTATTCCGATCCGGGGAGGCGTAACTACGTCTACGGCAAATGTCGGCATGGTTTATTTCAGCCAGAACCAGTTCTTGAATCATTCGGCGATCAACCCGTGTTTCAGTCTGATAGCCTCATTGAGTAAGCAACAGGATTTTGCCTCACAATTCGATTTCTACCCGGAGGAAAAGCGGAAAGCCTTATTCGATACGCTCATTCAAGCCCAAGACTCCTTATGCCCGGGAGATTCCATACCTACAGAGCCTGTCAAGCTATTGACAACGACTCGTCCCAATATTCTCATTATCATCATGGAGAGTTTCACGGCAAATGCTATCGAGGCTGTTGGTGGTGAGCCGGGAATTACGCCGAACTTGAATCGGCTGAGCAAAGAAGGTGTATTATTCACGAACCTATATGCCAACTCGTTCCGTACCGACCGAGGCTTAGTCTCCGTATTGAACGGCTATTTAGCCCAACCCACCACCTCCATCATGAAGTATCCGGTGAAAAGCCAGACCCTTCCATCTATCGCAAAGAGTCTTAACAAAGAAGGATATACGGCGGATATGCTCTATGGAGGTGATATCAATTTCACGAATATGCAAAGTTATTTCTATAGTTCCGGCTACAGCAAGATAACGGCAGACCGTGATTTTCCCTTGAGCAGCCGTCTGAGTAAATGGGGAGCAAACGACGATATCACGTTCTCGCATCTTTACGAGGATATCAAGCAAAGACCAGTCGACGGCAAACCTTGGTTAAGTACATTCCTGACATTAAGTAGCCATGAGCCATTCGAGGTCCCGTTTCACCATTTGGAGCATCCTTATCTAAACTCCGTCGCATTTACGGACAGCTGTATCGGCAATTTCATTGATACGTTCAAGGAACTGCCGGCATGGAAAAATACGGTAGTCATCTTTGTCTCCGACCACGGATACCGTTACCCTCAAAACATGCAGGAGTACGGACCTTTGCGTTTCCACATACCTATGCTATGGCTAGGCGGAGCGATCGCTGAACCTAAAGTGATCGATACGTACGCGAACCAAACCGATTTGGCAGCCACCTTATTAAATCAGATGGGTCTCCCCACGGATGAGTTCTCATTCAGCAAAGATATATTGAATCCTTGCGTCCCGCATTACGCCTTTTATACATTCAATAATGGATTTGGCTTTATAGACGAATCCGGTGTTTCCGTATACGACAATGAAGGGAACAAGATTTTATTAGAAGAACCTGAAAGCGGAAACGAGACCCGCTTGGAGAAAGGAAAAGTCCTATTACAAACTTTATACGACGATCTGGGAAATCGATAACGACAGATATAAAAAAGGCCGACTTACACAAGCCGGCCTTTTTTATTTATATTAATAATATTCTTACTTAGCGTAGCTTACCGCACGAGTCTCACGGATCACCGTGATCTTAACCTGTCCCGGATAAGTCATCTCATCCTGAATCTTCTTAGCGATCTCAGCGGACAAGTTCTCGGTGTCCTTATCGTCAATCTTATCAGCGCCAACGATTACGCGCAACTCTCTACCCGCTTGGATAGCGTAAGTCTTGACGACACCCGGATACGATAAAGCCAATTGTTCCAAATCATTCAAACGCTTGATATAAGCCTCTACGATCTCACGACGTGCACCCGGACGAGCACCTGAAATAGCGTCGCAAACCTGTACGATCGGAGCCAACAGCGTCTGCATCTCCACCTCATCGTGGTGAGCGCCTACGGCGTTGCAAATATCCGGTTTCTCCTTATATTTCTCGCAAAGCTTCATACCCAAGATAGCGTGCGGCAATTCCGGCTCATCATCGGGCACTTTACCAATATCATGTAACAATCCGGCACGTTTCGCTTTCTTCGGGTTCAATCCCAACTCGGAAGCCATCACGGCACAAAGGTTGGCCGTCTCACGAGCATGTTGCAACAAGTTTTGTCCATAAGAAGAACGATACTTCATCTTACCGATCATACGGATCAATTCCGGATGCAAACCGTGCACACCCAAATCGATCACGGTACGCTTACCAGTCTCTACGACCTCGTCTTCCACTTGCTTCTTCACCTTCGTTACCACCTCCTCGATACGAGCCGGATGGATACGTCCGTCCTGTACCAATTGATGCAAGGCCAAACGAGCGATCTCACGGCGAACCGGATCGAATCCGGAAAGAACGATAGCCTCAGGCGTATCATCCACCACGATCTCAATACCGGTAGCGGCCTCCAAAGCACGGATATTACGTCCCTCACGACCAATGATACGTCCTTTGATCTCGTCCGATTCAATATGGAACACGGTAATAGAGTTCTCGATAGCCGTCTCCGTCGCTACCCGTTGGATAGACTGGATCACGATCTTCTTCGCCTCCTTATTAGCGGTCATCTTCGCCTCCTCGACGATCTCGTTGATGTAAGAAGCGGCTTGCGTCTTTGCCTCATCCTTTAAGGACTCGATCAAACGCTCTTTGGCTTCCTCGGCGGACAACCCGGAGATAGCCTCCAAATGCTCCACTTCCTTCTGATGAAGTTTATCCAAATCTTGCTTCTTCTTCTCCACCAACTCCAACTGAGAAGATAAATTCTCCTTTACAGCCTCTACCTCGTTATTCCTACGCTGTAACTCTTCCTGACGTTGATTCATCGTCAGTTCTCTTTGTTTCAATTTAGTCTCGACAGACTGGATCTTAGCGTTACGCTGTGATACCTGTTTTTCCAAGTCCGCTTTCAAATGAAGAAACTTCTCCTTTACTTCCAGCATCTTGTTCTTCTTTATCACCTCGGCCTCCTTCTCCGCCTCTTGAAGCACGGAGTCGTACTTCGACTTCAGAAGGAAACGCATGCCCAGCCACGCAAGCAACCCACCAATGATGAAGGTTACTATCGGTATGATTATATACATTCCAACCATTTAACTAATAATTTAAGATTCATTTATTTATATACAAAAAAAGCACTACCATCACACGGTCTCACCGTGCAAAGCAGTGCGGAAACTCTCTTCTTACAATATGTATGTTATTTCTTCAGATATCCTTCCAACTCGGTTGTAAGCTCCTGTATCTTATCCGTAAAAGGATTTGTATCATTCCGTTTTTCCAACTCCAGATTATGCATCGAGAGTTGAAAAGCCACCATGGCTAACAAATCTTTCGTATCCACCTCGACCGCGAAATGCTGCCTGTATTGAAGAATCTTGCTGTTGATCTGATCAGCGGCGGCACGTGCCAACTCTTCCTCATGACGTTTGATCGTAAGCGGATATTTCTTTCCGGCTATCACTATATTTATAAGAAATTCTTCGTCCATCGCTTCTATTCATTTAAAAGTGCGATGCACTTGTCTACTTCCCGCACTAATTTTGATAACCGCATCCGGGCGTTCTTCATCTCTTCCTCGTTCGTAGAAACAATTCGCGCCGTCAGCATGTTATCACATTTGGCATTCAATCCTTCAATCATATCCTTCGCCTGCCGCAACTCCTCGTCTTTAAGGCTCAAAGCAGCTGTAAGTTCGTCAATTCTACGTTTCTGCTGATCGCATAACGCCATCAAATCACGAACTCTAACCTCAAATACAGCTAACAATCTCTTATGATCTTCGGTCATTTCACACCAAATTCTACACAAAAGTAAGTTTTTGAATTGAATTAACCAACTGTAGACTTAATTATTTTGACAGAAAACGTATGGACAAATAAAAAGGCCGTCCAAAAAAATCGAACAGCCCTCCCTAATTCTTGTAAACGTTCCTCTTGTTTACACTAAAGAAACATACATTTCACCTTCAATCTCCTCGAAAGCTAATTTACCTTCTTTCGCCAACCAACCAAAAGCGGCGTACATATCTTTTTCCGCTTTAATCTTCGTGGCTTTCTTCACTGCCTTAAAACTCATTTTACCGCCTTCATTTAAAACGTTCCATACAAGGCCGGCGTTTGTACCAATTAATTCAATCATTTTATGATAACATTTGATTACTGGGGACAAATTTATAGATTAAATGATTAAAACAAAAGATTATAGATGTTTTTTAGCATAAAAGATGGACATTTTTCGCTTTGTAAACAATATTAACACGGTTATAACGTTATTTTTCCTCTGTTTTCTCGGCATATCAGTTCCGCTTCCACGTTTACCGCTGAGACATATCTTTTTAATAAGTCAACCGAGTAACCACCCGCTTCCAATAAGCCCTCCTTACCGGAATAACCATTCAGAATCATTAACAATGAAGTGGTCGACATTTCAATCTTGGTACGTTCCTCATCGCTGGTAGGCGTTCCGACACCCGCTACTCCATCCCTGTAGACAGGAAGACCGGCGATATTCAATTCACCACGTCCGATACCGTGATAAATTTCCCCCTCTTTTCCGACACCTAGTTCCAATCCGCCTACAATCTTATCCGCGTCAAATCCTCCGATAGAATAACCGCTACGGATAGAAACCAGATTGACGATATCCACCAAGGTATCTATCTTATATAAAGGAAGCCCGCGAAGTATCCGCCGTCTTAACGCCTCGGCGGAAGGGCGATACCGATTCGGGTCTTTCCCCAGACGTTTATAAGCCTGACGGGTAGCGAAAATAGGAGTCCACTTATTAATATCCTCTATCTTACAGGTAGAACGGATGTCCTCCTCAACACGGGTTATTTCTTCCCAAAGTCGTTCATCGGGCTCCGTGTTCTTTACTTGGCAGGCGATAGCCAACACGTGAAGATCGGGGCAAGCCTCCGATATCTCAGATGAAAGAGTGATTGAAATCATGTCTATTATAAGTTTGAGCCAATATAACTAAGATTTTTTCAAGCATATCCCGGTAAGGATCCGGCCGCTTTTGACACCGAGGCGACGAGCGGAGAAATAATCCTCATACCGAATATAAGTACAGATGCCAGCGATCTCTATATGCTCGGAGAGCAATCCTGCCTCTAACAATTGTAAACGGTTGGTTTCCCATAGATCGATATGCGCTTTTTGAGTCTCCGCATTACGTCGAAGAATCCGCTCCATTGGGAAGCCCGCCATTTGAAAAGCTTTTACGACTTCCTCTCCCACCTCAAATGCCGCTTGACTGATAGAGGGACCTATTCCGGCAACCAATTGAGTAGGATCGCAATCGTATGCCTCGATCATCAAGCTTGCCGCCTTACGAGCTATGTGTAAAACCGTACCCCGCCAACCCGCATGGACGGCAGCTACCACTTTACGATCCGGCGCATATAACAAGACAGGGACACAATCCGCCGTAGATACGGCTATACATACATCCGGAACATTCGTCACCAAAGCGTCCACGCCTTCCAAACGCTGCTTCCGCTCTTTATCATTCAGCGAAAGGAAAGACGCATCGATCGCCAATACTCGATCCTCATGGGTCTGATGAGGTATAACCATATTCTCTAGGGAAATCCCGACCGCATCCGAAAGAAGTTCCAAGTTCTTCCGGATGAAGCCCGGATCATCCTCGGTATAAACGCCCGGATTCATCGAAGCGTACGTTCCCGTACTCACGCCGCCATGACGTGTTGTCGTAAAATGAGAAATGTCGCGGTATCCGCTTAACCCGGAGAACCGCGACACCTCTATTTGCTTATTTTCTTGTATCTTCATCTTCATCATCGTCCCAGTATTCCTCGTATTCCTCATCCGGGTCATCCTCGTCCTCGTCCACGGGGAAGATGTATTCGTCGTCGTCCTCAAATTCCAACGTGCTTACATCTATATTCTTATGGACAATTCGCTCTGCCTCATGGAAATTCTCCTTATTCAGCTCTTTCCATAAAAGGTCTTTCAACTCGACAATACCCAGTCCCGTGATAGAAGATATAAAGACATACGGAATTCCCTCCGGCAAGTCTTGCGACAAAGCCTCGATCAATTCCTCATCCAGCATATCGCTCTTGGTGATGGCCAGTACACGGCGTTTATCCAGCAATTCCGGATTATACTTCACTAACTCATTATGCAAGATCTCGTATTCTTTCTTGATATCGTCTGCCTCAGCGGGAACCATGAACAATAACAAGGAATTACGTTCGATATGACGTAAGAAACGAAGTCCCAAACCTTTTCCCTCGCTTGCTCCTTCGATAATACCCGGTATATCGGCCATTACGAACGAACGGTTATCGCGATAACTCACGATGCCTAAATTAGGCTCCAACGTAGTAAAAGGATAATTAGCGATCTTCGGTTTAGCGGCGGATACGACAGAAAGCAAGGTAGATTTACCCGCATTCGGGAAGCCTACCAAACCGACATCGGCCAGCAATTTCAACTGAAGAATCACCGTACGTTCCAATGCCGGCTCACCCGGTTGCGAATAACGGGGCGCTTGATTGGTAGCCGTCTTGAAGTTAAAATTCCCCAGACCGCCACGACCGCCTTTCAGCAACATCACTTGCTGACCGTCTTCCGTAACGTCGCAAATAAACTCTCCGGTCTCAGCATCGTAAACAACCGTACCGCAAGGAACCTCGATTACTCGATCCTCCCCGTCTTTACCCGAGCTACGCTTCGCGCTACCACTCTCACCATTGGTGGCCATGATATGACGCTCATATTTCAAGTGAAGGAGCGTCCAGTAATTCCGGTTACCACGGAGATACACATGACCTCCTCTCCCTCCATCGCCCCCGTCGGGACCTCCTTTCGGAATGTATTTCTCACGACGGAAGTGAGAAGATCCTCTTCCACCCTTTCCTGAGCGGCAATAGATCTTGACATAATCTACAAAGTTCGATTCAGCCATATTGGTTTATTTCAATTATTTTACGTTATTAACCGCCTCTTTGATACGACCGAAGATTTCCTCGATTGTTCCCATCCCTTTGATGGCTACGTGCTTGCCTTCACCTACATAGTAGTCTGCCAAAGGAGCTGTTTGAGTATGGTAAACATCCAGTCTGGATTTGATCGTCTCCAAGTTATCGTCAGAACGTCCGGATACTTTACCGCGCTCCAATAAACGCTTGATCAACTCCTCTTCCTCTACTTGAAGGTTCAACATAACGGAAACGTCTGTTCCACGCTCGTTCAACATCTTCTTCAAGGCTTTCGCTTGAGGGATCGTACGAGGGAAACCATCGAAGATTACGCCCTTAGCCGGCTTCTTGCTATCCAATACATTCGCCAACATATCAACGATCAACTCGTCCGGAACCAATTGTCCCTTCTCGATATAATCCTTAGCGATCTTGCCCAGTTCAGTCTCAGCCTTCATCTCGCCACGCAATACATCGCCAGTAGAGATATGATCCAAACCGTATTCTTTAATAATCAACTCACTTTGTGTTCCCTTACCTGAACCGGGAGCACCAAAAATAACCACGTTCAACATACTATTGTTCCTTTATTATATATAATGTATACTATTTTATTCCACAACCTTGTAGATATCCTTATATGAGCGGCCCAACTCATCATAATCCAAACCATGTCCCACGATAAAATCAGCGGGTATCTGTAAGCCTACATAATCCGGAGTCAACTCGCATTTCAAGGATTCCGGCTTGAAAAGCATCGTTGCCAATCTTACATCGGCGGCACCCTCGCTCCGAAGCTTCTCCATCACGTAGCTCATCGTAAAGCCCGTATCGATAATATCCTCCAATAAGATCACCATACGTCCGCGAATATCAGCCTGCACCGGCATGATCTCATTCAATATGCCCGTACTGGAAGTTCCTTGATACGAGGAATAACGAGCGAATGTCAGCTCATACGGAACATCCAGCTCACGCATCAGCTCGGCGACAAACATAAAAGCCCCGTTTAGCACACCCACGAATAGAGGATTTTTCCCTTCCACATCCGCTTTAATCTGAACGGCCATTTTAGCGATAGCCGCCTGAATATCCGACTCCGGAATAAACAGTTCAAATTCTTTGTCTTTTAGACGAATTCTGTCCATAAATCTTTCGGTTTTCGAGGGGACAAATGTACAACTTTTTCGGCGATGCACAAAAAAGTGTAGCAACATACCAAAGTTTGTTATACATTTGTAAGCAGAATAAAACCCCAGACATCTAGAATTATGATTAAGATATTCGCTACAGACAAGGTAAAGGAGCTCGACCAATATACGATTCAACACGAGCCAATTAGTTCGATCGACTTAGTGGAGCGTGCCGCTACGACGTTCGTCCATGAGTTTTGCCGGCGCTACTCCAAGCAGGTCCGCATCGTGATTTTCGCCGGTCAAGGCAACAACGGAGCCGACGCTTTGGCCATCGCCCGCCTTTTGAACGAGGAATCATACCGGGTAGAGACGTATTTATTCAACCCGACGGAGCATCTGTCCGTAGAGTGTGAGCAAAACAAGCAGCGTCTGCTCGACATGGAACGGATCGAATTTACGGAAGTGGTCCGTGACTTTGAGCCGCCGACGCTAACCGACCGAGACGTGGTGATCGATGGCTTGTTCGGTTCGGGATTAAACCGTCCTCTCACCGGAGGTTTCGCCGCTATGGTCAATTATATCAACCAATCCGAGGCGGAAGTCGTAGCGATCGATATTCCTTCCGGCTTATTCGGGGAAGATAATCGTAAGAATGACTCGGAGGCGATCATCAAGGCCAGCTTAACCTTGACATTCGGCTTCCCGAAACTGGCGTTTCTTTTTCCGGAGAATGAGCAATACGTAGGCGAGTGGAAAATACTGGATATCGGAATCCATCCGGACGCAATTTATGAGACGGCTGCCCCTTACTCATTGGTTACGGAAGAAGATATATCCTATTCGTTAAAGTCTCGCAAACGTTTCGCCCATAAGGGAACGTTCGGACATGCTTTATTGATCGCCGGAAGTAAAGGAAAAATGGGAGCCGCCCTATTATCCGCAAAGGCATGCTTACGGAGTGGAGCCGGACTATTGACCGTGCATATCCCGACCCGAGGCGAATCAATCTTCCAGACCGCTTTCCCGGAAGCGATGTTAAGTCTAGACGCAAATCCTGATTATTTCTCTACGGTTCCCGAGATAGGTAGTTACTCCGCTGTTGGTATGGGACCGGGACTCGGACAGCATTTAGAATCCGCAGCAGCGATCGAACGTATCCTGCAATCCAGCACAAAACCAGTCGTTATCGATGCGGACGCTATTAATATAATGGCATCCAACAAGGACTTATTCAATAAGATCCCGCCACGGAGCATCCTCACTCCCCATCCGAAGGAGTTCGACCGGATAGCGGGTGAAAGCACGAACTCATACGACCGTTTGATGAAAGCGCAATCTTTCGCCGCCGAACATAAGATTTGTATCGTATTGAAAGGTGCTTATACCGCTATTTGTTCTCCGGCAGGAAACATTTATTTCAATAGTTGCGGAAATCCGGGCATGGCAACCGCCGGTAGCGGAGACGTGCTGACGGGTATCATCCTCAGCTTATTGGCGCAAGACTATTCTCCGGAAACTGCCGCTGTAGTCGGAGTATTCTTGCACGGCACAGCCGGTGATCTCGCCGCCGCTTTCCGCTCGGAAGAGAGCATGATCGCCAGCGACATCACGGATATGCTCGGAAAAGCGTTTAAGCAAATCAAATAAATCCAGCAAAAACAACGGGCGTTTTTACTCTCGTTTGTTACAATTACTACCGCTATTCCATATATTATACGGACTTACAGTGTACATATAGAATGGTGGTAGTAAATTTTCATGGTACCCCAACGCCTTTTGCTATCACATTTCAACCTTTTCTTACTCACTCGATAATTGTCAGCGATATCTTTTATGACAAAGCCCTGTAAAGTAGAGTTATTGTAACTTTTAAACATGTATAGTTGTATCCCTATCATTTTATAGAAAAACACGTACATGAATTTTTTTAAACATGTACGACTTTTTTCGAAAACACGTACGTGTTTCAGCATAAACATCATGATATTTTCACAATATTGATTATCAACACTTTAAATAAAGTATTCGATTACTGGCTTATTGTAGTATTTTCTGTAAAGAAAAGCTTCAGTCGTTGATACCATAACTATTACAGCAACATTTGGCTACATCATATAATGTATTTAGTGTATCCAAATCAGATATACTGCGTTGGCGATGTTAGTATATATTACTTGGCAAAGTCAGTACTACTGCGTTTGCCGACTAATAAATGACCGATTGCCATACACTTCCGTTAAAATAAATAAAAAAGGAAAAAGAGCTTACGTATCCCTTGCCCCAGAGTTGTCTCATATATAAAACACCGACAAATTTGTATTAACAATAAAGCTATACGTACATGAAAATAACAATCGTATCGTTCGTAATGACAGCTGCTTTCGGTTTAATCGCCTGTGATAACACGAAGCATAACACATTGACCGAACAAGAGAAAGCGGAAGGTTGGGAACTTCTATTCGATGGGGAAACCTTGGATGGCTGGCGGGATTATAACGGAACCGCCTTGACCGGACCTTGGGAAGTTGTAAACGGAACCATCCAAGCGGACGGGCAAGGTAGCGATGCCAGCGGATACATCGTCACCGACAAGGCTTATGAGAATTTTGAGCTTTCGTGGGACTGGAAAATCTCGAAAGGAGGAAATAGCGGTTTATTATATCATGTGGTAGAACGTCCTCAATTCTCGGTTCCCTACGTTACCGGCCCCGAGTATCAATTGATTGATGATATCAATTTCGCGGAGCCATTGGAAGATTGGCAACGTTGCGGAGTGGATTACGCGATGTATTTACCGGACTTCAACACGATAAAAGTACATCCGGCCGGCGAATGGAACAACTCTAAGATTATTTTTGACAACGGACATGTCACCTACTTTATGAACGGGCACAAAACCGTAGAGTTCGATGCATGGTCTGATGATTGGTTCTCCCGTAAGAACAGCGGTAAATGGGCGAACGCTCCTGAATACGGATTAGCGCATAAAGGCTTGATTTGTTTGCAAGACCACGGTTATCCCGCATGGTTCCGTAATATCAAGATCAAGGAACTTCCCCGCAAGACACGAGAGGCTCGTTTATTCAACGGCGAGGACATTACGAACTGGGATAAATACGGCACAGAATTATGGTATGTAAAAGATGGTTTATTAATATGCGAAAGTGGCCCGGATAAACAATACGGCTATCTAGCCACCCGGGAATATTACGACGATTTTGACCTTACCGTGGAATTTAAACAGGAAGCGGATGGTAATTCTGGCGTATTTATTCGTTCCTTTGTAGAAGAAAAAGATGTAAAGGTAAACGGCTGGCAAGTGGAAGTCGCCCCCAAAGGCTTTGACACGGGCGGTATCTACGAATCCTACGGACGAGGATGGTTGATACAGATCCCGGACGAGAAGGAGAACATCCTAAAACAAGGAGAGTGGAACACGATGCGTATCCGGGTACAAGGAGATAATGTACAGACTTGGCTCAACGGAGAGGAGATGGTAAACATCCGGGATGAAAAGATCGGAGCCGGTCAAGGGCGCATCGCATTACAAATACATGATGGTGGCGGCATCAAGGTTCTTTGGCGCAACCTTCATTTACAAACATTATAGAATTATCGTTTTCTTAAAATTTAATAGTTATGAAAAACATTTCGAGAAGAAGTTTCCTCAAGACCGGAGCCGTAGCGGCAGCCGGACTAACGATCGTTCCGGGTTCCGTGCTCGGTAAATCCTTTGGCTATACAGCTCCTAGTGACAAACTGAATATCGCGGGTATCGGTGTCGGCGGTATGGGACGTCGTAACCTCGCCAACATGAACACGGAGAATATCGTAGCTTTATGCGATGTAGATTGGCACTATGCGGACAAGACCTTCAAGGACTATCCGAAGGCTAAACGCTTTAAAGACTGGCGTGTCATGTTCGATGAGATGGGTAAGTCCATCGACGCGATTATGGTAGCCACCCCAGACCATACACATGCCGGCGTGACCGCCCACGCAATCACGCTAGGCAAGCATTGCTATACGCAAAAACCGCTTACCCACTCCGTTTACGAATCGCGTTTGCTTACCAAACTGGCGAAGAAATATAAGGTAGCTACCCAAATGGGTAACCAAGGTAACTCATTCGACTGGTGCCGGCAGATCGCGGAGTGGATACAGTCTGGCGTAATCGGCGATGTATATGAGGTACATTGTTGGACAGACCGCCCCATCTGGCCCCAAGGCTTGATGAAGCCGAACGATACCCCGAAGTGCCCGAAGACACTGGATTGGGATTTATGGATCGGCCCGGCTCAAAAGCGGCCTTATAATCCGGTCTATACCCCTTGGAACTGGCGTGGATGGTGGGACTTCGGAACCGGGGCCTTGGGCGATATGGCTTGCCATATCATGGACCCGTTGTATTGGGCACTCGACTTAAAATATCCGACCAGCGTAATCGGCAGCTCGACTTTGAGTAATCTGTACTCCCCTCCTCACGCACAGATCGTAACGTATACATTCCCCGCACGTCCGCCCAAAGGAAATGTCAAGATGCCGGAAGTAAAAGTCTATTGGTACGATGGTGGCTTGATGCCTCCCCGTCCGGAAGAATTGAAAGACGGGCAGATGATGGGCGACGAGAACGGCGGTATCATCTTCATCGGAACGAAAGGAAAGATCATGACAGGCTGTTACGGAATGAACCCGACCTTATTACCGGTTTCCGACATGGAACATTTCAACCAGCCCAAACCGACGATCCCGAGAGTGAAAGGCGGCAATGGAGACATATGGTCTACCAACGCCCATGAGCAAGACTGGATCCGTGCATGTAAGGAATCCCCGGAAAATCGTACGGAAGCCTCATCCAACTTCCAATTCTCCGGTCCGTTCAACGAGATGGTCGTGATGGGAGTCTTGGCCGTTCGCCTCTCCGGACTGCAAGGTTTGCATCGTGAGTTGCAATGGGATGGAGAGAATATGCGGTTTACGAACATCTCCCCGAACGATAAGATCAAGATCGTCACGGTGGATGATTTCAAGGTAATTGACGGAGATCCGCGTTTCGACCGTCGCTTCGCCGAGTTTAACGCTGCGGAGATGGCCAACGAATGGATCAAGCATACGTATAACAACGGTTTCTCTCTGCCGGATATGCCAAGATAAACCTTTTAATAACAACCGAATATGATAAGACATATCTATAAAATAATGATAGCGATCGTTTGCTGCCTATTGGCTATTCCAACCGAAGCGCAAACGAAGGCCGAGAAGAACGGATGGCGTCTAGGGATGCAATCCTATAGTTTCCACCTGTTCCCTTTGACGGAAGCTCTCGATAAGACACAAGAACTGGGATTGAAATACATCGAGATTTATCCCGGCCATAAGCTCGGTGGTAAATGGGGAGATAAAGTATTCGATTTTAACCTCGATGCACAAACTCAGAAAGAGATCAAGGAGCTTGCGGCATCCAAAGGTATCAAGATCGTAGGAACCGGGGTGTATGTAGCCGAAAAGTCGTCCGATTGGGAAAAGATGTTCAAATTCGCGAAAGCGATGGACCTAGAGTTCATTACTTGCGAACCGGCTTTAAGCGATTGGGACCTGGTAGAAAAATTGTCCAAGCAATACAACATTAAGATCTCCGTCCATAATCACCCGCAGCCTTCCGAGTATTGGAAACCGGAGAACTTGTTGAAAGCCATTTCCGGACGCAGCCACTTGCTAGGTTCTTGTTCAGATGTGGGGCATTGGCGTCGGGAGGGGCTAAACCAGATTGATTGCTTAAAGCAACTCAAAGGTCGAATCATCTCTTTGCATTTCAAGGATATCGCCCCGAAAAAAGCAGGAGAGAATGAGCAGCACGACGTGATCTGGGGCACAGGCATCCTAGATGTAAAGGGAATGTTGAAAGAACTCAAATCCCAGAATTTCAAGGGAGTATTCTCTATCGAGTATGAATACAACTGGGAAAACTCAGTACCGGATATTAAAGAATGTATCCAATATTTCAATAAAACCGCAAACGAAATCTTATAATAGGGTTAGCATTAATTGACAGGCAGTAAGCGTATAGGCCCAAGGAATGTTCTCCTTGCCTATACGCTCCACCTTTCTAATAATACACGGGAATAAAATGGCATCTGACAACAAAATAATCGAATTGATCAAACAAGGAGATATAGCCGCCTTTAATACCCTGTTCAAGTCTGTTTATCTCCAACTTTATATACATTGCCGAAAATTTATCCCCGACCCGGAAGACGCAAAAGACATCTTACAAAACGTCTTCCTCCGCTTCTGGGAAAAGCGTGAGAACATCGATATTCACACGTCTTTAAACGCTTATTTATACAGGGCTATACAGAACGAATGCCTTAATTACCTTCGTTCTACCGGAACCATTGACATTCCCCGATATGAAATATCAGAGATGGATAAACAAGAGGCTGTGGAAGATAATGATCCTTATTCGATACTTAGTATTTTTGAAATAGAACGAATCACGGAAAATACGATAGAGGAATTACCGGATCAATGTAAATCCATTTTTAAATTGAGTCGTATAAGTGGACTCAAGAACCAAGAGATCGCAGATAAATTGGATATCTCCGTCCGTACAGTGGAAACACAGATATATAGAGCCCTTAAGATTTTGAAAAGTAGATTGAAAGATTATCTGGTTTCTTGAAAAAATATAATACAAAAATCTATCAATCTTGTAAGTAGCACATCGTTTTGAAGTGTCATACATATAGAATCGAGAAAAAACAATGAAAGAATATATAAAAAATATAATTGCGGAAAGTCTCAAAGACGAAGTAGATGTTGATAGGGAGTGGGAGCGTTTGTTTTCATCCATAGAGAAAAAAACTATTTCCAAAATGAAAACAAGAAGGCTATTCCTTCAATACATGAAATATGCCGCTGCCGTGGTTTTGGGCATAGGTATTTCACTATCAACGTTGTATCTTACGAATCAAGAGAACTTATCGACAGTTGGAAATTATAAATTAGTAACGAGCAAAGGAGAGAAGAGCTATTTGCAATTACCGGATGGTACGAAGGTTTGGCTTAACTCTTGTACAACTCTAGAATATGCGGAGAACTACGGCCATTCCAATCGTAGCATTTATTTGGATGGAGAAGCTTATTTTGAAGTCGCAAAGAATAAAGACTTACCATTTGTTGTAAAGGCAAACGGTATCGATGTGAAAGCGATTGGTACGGCCTTTAATGTTTCCGCTTATATGGAAGACTCGCAACTAACCACAACCTTGTTCAATGGCAAGGTCGCTGTACAACCTACGTTGACTAAACAAGAGGTCTTACTTGAGCCTAACCAAGTGGCGGTTTATGATAAAAGTAGAAATAAGATAGAAGTAGTGCCTTACGATAAGAAACTATTCGCTCAATGGAGAGGAGGTTTCTTGTCTTTTGAAATGATGTATCTGCAAGATATAACAAAGTTGTTGGAAAGGAACTATAACGTTGTATTTCGTTATGAAAATCAAGGGATAAAAAAATTAAGGTTTAGCGGAAGTTTCCGTAACAACGAAGATTTATCGGAGATTCTCAATGTGATAAAGACGAATACGGGCATTCGCTATCAAATACTGAAAGATACTATAGTAATCAAATAATAAATCATTGAATTATTAATCTTAAAAACAGTCTTGCTTATGAGAAATGGATGATTTTTAGTGTAATACGGATAAAAACGTAACATTGTTAGATCTTATTATTAATCTTAAATTTATTAATTATGGCTAATCAGATAGGGAGTTCCGGTAGAACTAATTACAGAACCCTGAAAAAATCATTATTTTTAGGTTTGTGCTTAACCTTTTTCCAGCCGTACACAGTAGCGGCATCAGCACAAATTATATCCTTAAATATCACAAAAGGAACTATCACTGAAGTTTTTAAGGCGATTGAAGACCAAAGTGAATATAAATTCTTTTATAATGACAATCAAATCAATTTGAATAAACGGGTTGATGTCAATATCCATGAAGAATCCATAGAACAAGTATTAAACAATGTCTTTAGAGGTACGGATATTACGTATAAGATCGTCAAGAATCACGTAGTACTTACCAACAAGACCATGAAAGATACGGAGTTGCCATCCACCAACCAAAATCGCAAACGGCTAACCGGACAAGTAGTAGGACAAGATGGGGAGCCTCTGATCGGAGTAAACGTTGTAGTGAAAGGTACTACAATCGGATCTATGACCGATATGGACGGAAACTACATTCTAGAGAATGTTCCCTCCAATGCTACCGTTGAATTCTCGTACATCGGCTATCTCCAACAAAGTATCAACGTAGGCAATAAAAGCAACCTCAACGTCACTTTAGCGGAAGACACTCAAAAGTTGGATGAGGTAGTAGTTGTTGGTTACGGTTCCTTCAAGAAAAGAGATTTAACCGGAGCTGTTTCTCAAGTAAAAGGAGACGAGATCTCGAACCTACCGCTTCGCAGCGCCGCCGACGCCTTGCAAGGAAAAGCAGCCGGTGTAACCATAACATCTAGTTCCGGTAGCCCAGGTTCACTCGGTAATGTCCGTATCCGTGGTGTCGGTACTATCAATAATAATGATCCGTTGTATGTAGTAGATGGTCTACCTCAAGGTGATATCGGTTGGTTAAATGCCCGTGATATCGAGAGCATAGAGGTATTGAAAGACGCTTCCGCACAAGCGATCTATGGTGCCCGTGCTGCCAACGGTGTGATCCTAGTATCCACAAAGCGAGGAGCTTCCGGCGAGAGTTACCGAAGCAACATCGAGTTTGATATGAACATTGGTTTCCAAGATGTAGTGAAAACGTATGACATGCTAGACGCCGAAGGTTTCATGGAATATAAGAACCGGGCTTACGCCGCATCCGGGAAAGCCTTGATCGATGATTTCGCCACATCAGAGAAGCGAGAGCAGATCCTTACTTTCCTAGGGAAAAACGGAGGACGATCCGGTACGGATTGGTGGAAAGAGAGCACCCGTAAACCCAAGGAAGCTATCAGTCAGAATTACAACCTAGCTTTCTCCGGAGGTATGAAGAAACTCAGATACCGTGCTAGCTTCGGCTATATGGATCAACAAGGAATCTTGAAAGGTTCCGACTATGAACGCCTCTCCGGTCGGTTGAACGTAGACTCTGAGGTAACCAAGTGGTTGAACCTCTCCGCAAATGTGAACGTCACGTACGAATCCAGGCGCAACCTAGATGAGAATAACTCTTACACAGCAACCGTGTTCAGTACCCTTGCGGCAGACCCAATCACTCCGGTATATCGCGACAACCTAGTGGATATCCCAGATTTCTTGCAAAACCGGATTATGGGTGGTTATGAGCCGACCAATCCTTGGTCTCGCTATACAGGCGTAATTTACTCAAACAAACCGAACACGGTTGGACAGGTAGACCGCTCCGCATTAAATCAATGGCACGGGATCGCCACGAAAAGTAATATCTCCGGCGAAGTCAAGTTGTTACCCTTCTTGACCTTCAAATCCAGTATCGCTCTTGACTTAGTCCGTAACCAAAGCGACTCTTTCCGTCCTTCTTACTATCTGGATGGAGATGAGTACTCCACTTATGCGGGCGCCAGTCGGAGCGTAGCGAATAAAGATTACTGGGTATTCGACAATTACCTAACTTACAATCAAAAATTCGACAAACATGCGGTAACAGCCATGGTCGGTACCTCCGCGGAGAAAGAACGCTACGAAGAGATCTACGCCTATAAAGAAGGACAGGTCAACAACAACCCGAACCAGCAGATCATCAACGCCGGTACCATGAATCCCGCCGCATCAGGCTACTACGCCACAAGTACGCTGAATTCTTATTTCGGACGTGTATTTTATTCCTTTGACAACCGTTATATGATCACAGCCAATATCCGTTGGGATGGATCCTCTAAATTTGCGGATGGTAATCGCTGGGGTTGCTTCCCCTCCGTATCCGCCGGTTGGAATTTCTCGGAAGAGAGCTTCATGAATAACCTTGAGTGGCTGTCACAAGGTAAGTTAAGAGCAGCTTGGGGTGAGATCGGTAACCAGACTATCTCCTCCGGAGCCTATATGAATACATTCGGAAATGGTAGCTACTACCTCTTCGGTAATCCGTATCAGACGAACTTGTATGCCGGACGTACGCAGGTGGGTAATCCGGATCTGAAATGGGAGACTACTCGCCAACTGGACTTCGGATTGGATTTGGCCTTTTTCCAAGGTTCCTTGAGAGCAACCTTCGACTACTTTGACCGTCAGACAAGTGATATGTTGGTGCAAGTACCCGTGCCCAGTTCACTAGGATTCCCCAACACGCCGTGGATGAATGCCGGTAGCGTAAGCAATAAAGGTTTTGAAGTAACGCTAGGATACGACGGTAAGATCGGGAACGACTTCCAATATCATATCAACGGAAACGTATCCACCTATAAAAATAAGGTAAAAAGCCTAGGCAGTGGAGCGAATATTCCGGGTAAAGGCATCCATCTAGGATACTTCTCCTATACGATGACAGAGCCAGGACAACCGATCGGTTATTTCTACGGATATAAAACCGATGGTGTCTTCCAGACCCAAGAAGAGATCGACAACTACAAGAACAACGGTCAAATGGTAATGCCAAACGCAAAGCCGGGCGACTTAAAGTTCCAAGATTTGAACAAAGATGGTAAACTAGACGACGAAGACCGCACGATGACAGGAAATCCTCATCCAGACTTCACCTTTGGTTTGACCTTAGGCGCAGAATGGAAAGGATTCGACATTTCCGCCTTCTTCCAAGGATCAGTCGGCAACGACATCTTAAACATATTGAAATATGACATCTATTCAGGTACCGGTTGGTACAATGCTCCGAAGGATATATTAACAACCTACTGGAACGGACCAGGTAGTACAAACGAGAACTTCGCAATCGATGCGGATAGCCGCATGAACTTGGAAATGTCCGATTGGTATGTGGAAAACGGTTCTTATGTTCGTTTGAAGAACCTGACAATCGGTTATACGCTTCCGTCCGAATGGACTAAGAAGATCACGATCAACAACCTTCGTTTCTTTGTTGCCGCACAGAACTTATTCACGATCACCGGTTATTCCGGACTAGATCCTGAGATCGGAGAGATCAATAACTCGCCTCTTTACAAAGGCTGTGATATGGGATTCTATCCGCAACCGCGTACATTCATGTTCGGTCTTAGTTTGAAATTATAATCTTAAAATGAATTATTATGAAATCTATAGTTAACATAGGGAAATTACTTGTATCGATCGCATGCGTCGGTGCCCTTACGACAAGCTGTAACAGCGACTTTCTAGACCGCCCGCCATTGGGAACATTGGATGAGGTAACTTATCTGAGTACCAAGGATGCCGGCTACAAACTTTTGGTCAATTGCTATCAGCCCTTACAGGATAGCTGGAACTATCAGGACATGAAATTTGTCTTGGGAGATCAATTGAGCGACGACTGCTCCAAAGGCGGCTCTGATGCAGGAGACCGCGTTCGTATCACGGAAATCGCCCGCGGAACACCAATGGCGACTAATCAAGTCTTGTCCGACCTTTGGACTCATCGCTACCAAACAGCGATCTCAGCCTGCAACGTATTCCTATCGCTAATCACACCTGAATCAGAATTGATCGATGATGCCGGAGGCTTGGTCAGCACAGAAACCAAACAGCGATGGATCGCAGAGGCTCAATTCATGCGTGCGTTCTATTACTACGACCTAGCTACAATCTTCCAGAATATTCCACTACTTGACAAGCCCCTGGAAGTCGTCGACAAAAGTACGATCACGAAATCCAGCAAGGAGGAGGTCATGAACTTTATCCTGAAAGACCTGAACACCGCAATTGCCGAACCTAATCTACCTAATGCAAAAAGCCTTCCAACCAGCGAGATTGGACGAATCACCAAAGAGGCCGCCATGGCTTTCCGTGCTAGGGTATTGATGTTCTACGGCAACTACGGAGAGGCTCTGAAAGACCTGAAGGCAGTTGTCGAATCCGGAAGCTATGAATTAGTAGATGACTACGAGAAGCTATTCAATAACGCCACAGAGGGCTATATGTCAAAAGAGTCCGTCTTCATCACCCTGCGCTCTTACATTCCTAGCTACACTAGCGGTAGCGTTTGTCCACAAATGAATGTCGGTCGCGGTATTGCCGGCGGATGGGGCGGCGAGTGTCCGACGAAGGATTTGGTAGACGAATATGAGGTAGGCGATCCACGCTTGGTACACACGGTATTGTCATCCGGCGATATATTCGTCAAGAACGATGGTTCCGAAGAGGTACACGACTATTCCGGCTACGACAATTTCCCACAGCAACACAGCCGCAAGCAGTATCCAGACTTCTCCAGACGGCCACTAAACGATTTATTGAACACGGATTGGACCCACTATCACATCCGCTATGCCGATGTATTGCTGATGTACGCTGAATGCCTGATCGAGACGGGTGGCGACAAACAACTGGCGGCGGACCTGATCAACCAAGTACGTTACCGTGCCTTCGTGACAACCTCCTTGACAGATAGCTACGCAAAATACCGTAAGTTCAATCTCAAGGAGAGCGATCGAGTGACCGAGGATACTTTCAACGCTAAGTATAAAGTGAAAGCTTCCGATGATCTGCGTGCCGCCGTTCGCCACGAACGCCGTATCGAACTTGCAGGCGAGGGATTACGCTTCTACGACTTAATTCGCTGGGGCACCTTCGTATCTACGATGCAGAAATTCGGCAAGACTGATGAGGGCAAGTATTCCGGTGCCGGGACACTCGTCACCGATAAGACATACCCCTACCCGATTCCACAAAGCGAGATCGACTATGTAGGAGGCGCATTAACACAGAACGATAATTATTAATCTTCAATTTTTATAACTGTAGCCCCCCGCAGATAGTCCTTCTTGTTGTCTGCGGGGGTTTCTATTCACGAAATACCTTAGAAATCCATGAAACGAATCTTATTTCTCCTAACCATCGCCCTCCTAAATTTGGGAAGTGGCCTATGCAAGACACGACAATCGTTAAGAATCATGAGCTACAACATCCGCATCGGGATCGGTATGGACCAACAGACCAATTTGAAGCGAATCGCTGAAGTGATCAACAAGATCCAGCCGGACTATGTCGGGCTACAAGAGGTGGACAGTGTATGCGAACGCTCTGGATGGATCAACCAATATGCAGAATTGGCACGGTTGACCGGCATGTATCCAATCTTCGCACCCGCCACAGAACGTTCTAAGGGATTATACGGAATCGCCGCACTCTCCCGCAAGAAACCTCGCAGCTACCAATACATACCCCTGCCGGGAAAGGAAGAGCCACGTACCTTCCTTTGTCTCGAATATCCGAACTATACCTTGTGTAACACACATTTCTCGCTCGACCCAGACTCTCGCCTGACCTCTATACGACTCATCAATGAGACGATGAAAAGCGAAAACAAACCAATCCTGATCACCGGAGACTTCAACATGGAGCCAGACTCTAAGGAATTCAAGGCGATGAAACAAACGTGGAGGCTCTTATCCGACCCTACGTTAGAGACCTACCCCTCGGATCATCCCCGTTTGCGTTTAGATTATATCTTCGGCGACCTAAAGCATGAATTTAGGATTATCAACGACCAAGTGATCGATATCCAGTCGTCCGATCACCTGCCGATCTATATAGACGTGCTATTTTAAGCTTTCTCCCCCGGACATCCTCAGAATCCCGAACAATGCGAATCTAGAAATTCTTAATGTTGTCCGGGATTTTCATGCAATAAGAATACTTCCAATTGGTTTTAAGCAAAATATTTCCTAGTTTTGCGCAATAATATACAGAATTAAAATAAACTGGGATATGAAGAATATAATCATTATAGCTAGTTTACTCCTCGGGATGCCGCTTATGGCACAAACCAAGGTGGTAAAAAAGAACGCCGTAAAAGCCAATAATTTCGGAATCACCTACTCGTTACCCAAGACCTCGCTAGTCGTTGATGCAGAAGTGACGAAAGTAACTTGCAAAGCCGGGCCTTACTATCAATATGCAGAGAAGTATCTAGGCGTAAAGGATGCAGTCACGGAAGACAAGGTTTATTTCGATCTCGGAAAAATCAGTCTGATCAACCGGGGATTACCCGATGCGGATAATACCTATATCGTAGAATTCAAGCAAGGTACGGTCGCCCCTTACGCTTATCTTACCGAAGATGGATTATTATGCTCGATAAACGCAGAATATACACCGGTTGAATCCGAGCTAGATGCCGCAAAGAAAAATAAAGGTCCTCAGCAAAAAGTGACAGACACTTCCGTTTTCTCGGAGGAATTACTAATGGCAGGCTCCACCGCCAAACAAGCGGAGGTGGCCGCTAAACAAATTTACCGTATCCGGGAAAGCCGTTTGAACATCTTGACCGGCGAGGCGGATAATTTACCCCCCGATGGTGAAGCCATGAAACTGGTGATCCAGCAATTGGAGGAGCAAGAAAAAGCATTAACAAACCTATTCACCGGAATCTTGACCAAAGAAACCGAGCATTATGAGGTAAGCATTATCCCTCACGACAACCTAGACAAAGAAGTATTGTTCCGTTTCTCCAAGCAGCTAGGTATCGTAGACGCTGACGATTTGGGCGGTACCCCTGTCTATATGAACTTGAAAGCGACAGAAAGAGCTCCGATCCTTGATGCCAAGGAAGCCGAGAAGAAAGACAAATCATTGAAAGGAATCGTCTACAATGTTCCGGGAAAAGCCAGCATAGAAATACTAATGAACAAAAAAACACTCTACAAAGGAGAGGCCCAAATCACTCAATTCGGAACACGGGAAGGATTAGCCCCTGTTATGTTTGAGGATAAGAAAGCCCCTGTCAAGGTTCTTTTCTATCCGGAAACCGGCGCCATAAAGCAAATTATTCAATAAGTATAAACTAATATTATCTAAAACACATGTTACAAGGACAACCTAAAGGTCTCTATGCCCTAGCACTCGCGAACACGGGCGAACGCTTCGGTTATTACACGATGCTTGCGATTTTCACACTATTCTTGCAAGCGAAATTCGGCTATACGGCCGCTGAGACATCAACGATTTTCGCTAGCTTCTTAGCGTTCGTGTATTTTATGCCATTGATTGGCGGTATGATGGCCGATAAGTTCGGTTATGGAAAGATGGTTACCTCGGGTATCATCATCATGTTTGTCGGTTATCTTTTATTAGCCATCCCAACAGATGCCGCCTCGGGAAAAATCATGATGTTCAGCTCACTAGCGCTAATCGCTTGCGGTACCGGATTATTTAAAGGTAACTTACAAGTGATGGTAGGTAATCTTTATGATGCCCCGGAATATAGAAGTAAACGTGACCAAGCCTTTAGTTTGTTTTATATGGCGATTAATATCGGTGCCATGTACGCACCTACGGCTGCCACTAAAATGACAGACTGGATGTTGGGTAAGTACAACCTTTTCTACGAGTCACAAATTCCGACACTCGCTCACCAATTCTTAAACGGAACCATCTCCGCAGAGAACAAAGAGGCACTCGCCGCTCTGCAAAGCGCACAAGGTTTCACCGGCGATATGGCTACGTTCTGTTCCACGTATATCGAGAAGTTGTCCGAGGCATACAACTATGGATTCGGTGTGGCTTGTATCTCATTGATCATATCGATGGCTATCTATATGGGATTCCGCTCTACCTTTAAGCATGCGGATGTCAATACCAAACAAGCACAGGCTTCCCACGCTCCGCAAGAGGAATTGTCACCTGCCGAGACGAAACAACGTATCACCGCCTTGCTGCTGGTATTCGCCGTGGTATTGTTCTTCTGGATGGCTTTCCATCAGAATGGTCTGACGATGACGTTCTTCGCTCGCGACTATACGGCCAACCAAGTGACCGGGTTGGATCGTATCGGTTTTGACGTGATTAACTTAACATTATTGGTTATCGCCGTGTATGGGGGATTCGCTATCGCACAATCCACAACGAGCAAAGGTAAGACGATCGCCAGCATCGTGACCGTGGCCGCATTAGCCGCTCTAGGTATCAAATATATGGCTCTGCCGGAAACCGTAACGATCCTTCCGCAGACCTTCCAGCAATTTAACCCGTTCTTCGTGGTTGTATTGACTCCGGTATCGTTGGCGATCTTTGGTTATCTGGCTAATAAGAAGAAAGAGCCGTCCGCTCCTCGTAAGATCGGATTGGGTATGATGATCGCCGCTTGCGGTTTCTTGATCTTGGCGATCGGTTCTATGGGCTTGCCTACACCGGACGCTTTAGCGGCGGATAGCAAATTGCAGGTATTGGTTTCTCCGAACTGGTTGATCTCAACTTATCTGGTATTGACCTTCGCCGAATTATTGCTTTCTCCGATGGGTATCTCTTTCGTATCCAAAGTGGCTCCTCCTAAATACAAAGGTATGATGATGGGGGGTTGGTTCGTGGCTACGGCTATCGGTAACTATCTGGTCGCTATCATCGGTTATTTGTGGGGAAGCATGCAATTATGGATGGTATGGAGCGTGTTGATCGTTCTTTGCTTACTGTCTGCGTTGTTCATGTTCTCTATCATGAAGAAACTGGATAAAGTGGCTTGACAATTGAGAATTGAGAATTGAAAATTAGAGGATGAGGAAGTCGTATACATATCGTTCGCAGGCACTCCGTTTCAGAAGATGGAGCCGGAAGGCGTATGCGGCTTTCATCAGTATACAGAGGGCTGTTACGATCGGACAATTATCCTTTTCCGTAGCCGATCGCTTCGAGAAAAAGAACCAGTCTTTACATACCGGTATCGGTACGTTCACGGACGGATTTTTCGAAGAGGATGACGAGGAGAGGGAGAATACCGAGGAGAACAAACGGAGCCTCGCGGTATCGCATGGACTGTTTACGGCATTACTCCCGGTATTGGTATCAAATGAGATCGCTCATCCGGCTCATCGTGTAGCTCACTATACATTATATAATATAGTAAAGGCGGGAAGTATTCTTTCGGATACTTCCCGCCTTTCTTATTTCCATCCGGTTGTAGAGACGGGGCGTGCCCCGTCTCTACAACTGGGTATATATATACACGGAATTATTAAATGAGAGAAAATGACAATAGAAGAAGCAAAGCAGTACATCCTAGAGGGTGGGAAGATTACTGAGGAACAGGCTTTAAGCTTGGCGAATCACCCGGGCAAAGAGGCGCTTTACAAGGCCGCCCACCAAATCACCCGCCATTTTATGGGGAATAAGTTCGACACTTGTTCCATCATCAACGCCAAAAGCGGTAATTGCAGCGAGGATTGTAAATGGTGCGCACAGTCGGGACATTACAAGACCCTCGTAAACTTATATCCTTTGCTTCCGGCCAAGGAATGTGTCCGCCATGCGGTATACAACCGACAACAGGGCATCCGGCGTTTTGCCTTGGTGACTAGCGGCAAGCGAGTATCGGATAAAGAATTGGAACAGATCACCGATACGATCCGGCAAATCAAGCGGCAAAGCGATATTAAATGCTGTGCCTCCATGGGATTGCTAACCCGCTCCCAACTCCAATCGCTTTACGATAGCGGAGTGGAGAATTATCACTGCAATATAGAGACCGCCCCTTCCTATTTCCGTCAACTCTGTTCCACGCATACGATCGAGCAGAAAATGGAAACCATCCATACCGCCCGGGAAATCGGTTTCCGTATCTGTTGCGGTGGTATTATCGGCATGGGCGAGACGATGGAGGAACGAATCGAGATGGCTTGTTTCTTACAGAAAGAAGGTGTCTTATCCATCCCTCTCAATTTATTACAGCCGATACCGGGAACTCCTATGGAGAATACACAGATCCTAGAAGAAGAGGAATGGCTAACAACGATCGCCCTTTTCCGCTTGATCAATCCAAACGCATTTCTCCGTTTCTCCGGCGGACGGGCACAATTAAGCGAGGTCACGCAACGGAAATCCCTATATATCGGGATTAACTCCGCGATCATCGGAGACTTATTAACGACTATCGGAAGCAAGGTAGAGGAAGACAAAGTCTTATTTACCTCCGAAGGCTATTCACTCACCGAAAACACCGATTGGGAAAAATGACAACAACCGAACTTTTACAATACGACCGGGATCATCTATGGCATCCCTACACCTCGACCATCGATCCACTTCCCGTCTATCCGGTATCCAAAGCGGAGGGCGTAACGATAACCCTTGCGGACGGCAGGGAGCTAATAGACGGAATGTCTTCTTGGTGGGCGGCAGTCCACGGATACAACCATCCGGTACTTAACGCGGCGGCTAAAACCCAATTGGATAAGATGAGCCATATCATGTTCGGGGGATTCACGCACGAGCCGGCTGTCGAGTTGGCCGCTAAATTACTACCGCTATTGCCCCCTTCTCTAGAAAAGATATTCCTAGCAGATAGCGGCTCGGTAGCCGTGGAGGTAGCCTTAAAGATGGCGATCCAATACTGGCAGTCCAAAGGCATACCGGGAAAACATACCTTCGCCACGATCCGTAGCGGTTATCACGGGGATACTTGGCACGCCATGTCGGTATGCGATCCGGTGACAGGTATGCATGGGATCTTCTCCGGAAGCCTACCCATCCAATACTTCATACCTCAACCTTCGGTCCGATTCGGCGAGGAATGGAGAGAGGAGGCCATGGCTCCCTTGCGGGATTTACTAGAGCGGCATGCCGATGAGATCGCCGCCTTGATCTTGGAACCGGTCGTACAGGGGGCAGGAGGTATGTATTTCTACTCCCCCACTTTCCTCATTCGTGCCCGGGAACTTTGCGAGCGGTATAACGTCTTATTGATATTCGACGAGATAGCGACAGGCTTCGGACGTACCGGAAAGTTGTTCGCATGGGAACATGCGGGAGTCGAACCCGATATCATGTGTATCGGAAAGGCATTGACGGGAGGTTATCTTACGCTTTCCGCCACGATCACGACAAAGCCGATAGCCGACACGATCTGTTCCGGCGAGGCGGGATGCTTTATGCATGGACCTACGTTTATGGGAAATCCCTTGGCATGCGCTATCGCTTCGGCCTCGATCTCTTTATTGATCGCCAGTCATTGGCAGGAGAAAGTGAAGCTTATAGAGGAACAATTGCGGGCGGAGTTAGCGCCAGCCGCCAAACTGCCTGAAGTCGCTGAGGTACGGGTATTGGGGGCGATCGGGGTGATCGAGATGAAGCATCCGGTGGATATGGCGGTATTGCAACGTCGATTCGTAGAGGAAGGGATATGGGTACGTCCATTCGGACGGCTGGTTTACCTCATGCCTCCTTTCGTTATCTCCACGTATGAACTATCCAGACTAACCTCCGGATTATTGAGAGTATTAACGCATAATTAACATATCTACAACCGGGTAATATATAGATATATGAAATCATATAACGAGCAACTTACGGCTTTACGAGCCTCCGGGAATCTTAGGCACCTACCGGAAGTCGAGCATCAAGGAATATGGATATTAAAAGAGGGAAAGCGTATGCTGAATCTCTCTTCCAACGATTATCTTGGATTAGCCAGCCGGCAGGATTTACAAGAGGAGTTTCAAGCATCCACACAAGACCGCTTCTATCCCTACTCCTCCTCATCATCCCGCTTGCTGACGGGTAATTTCTCCGTCTATACGAAACTGGAGAAACAGATCGCCCGCTCCTTCGACCGGGAAGCCGCATTGATCTTCAATAGTGGCTATCATGCCAACACCGGAATCCTCCCGGCCTTAACCGATAAACAGACCTTATTACTCGCCGACAAGCTGGTGCACGCCAGCATCATCGATGGCATCTTGCTGAGTGGTTCCCCATTCCTCCGTTACCGCCACAACGACTATGACCAACTGGAACGCCTCGTACAAAAGAACGCCTGTCAATACGAGACGATCATCATCTTGACCGAAAGCATTTTCAGCATGGACGGGGATGTAGCGGACTTAAACCGCCTGATAGCTATCAAAAGGCAATATCCCAATATCCTATTGTACGTAGACGAGGCTCATGCCATCGGAGCCCGTGGAAAGACGGGGCTAGGTATCGCTGAGGAGCAAGGCTGTATCCAAGAGATCGATCTATTGGTCGGTACTTTCGGCAAGGCGTTAGCGTCTATGGGGGCCTATTTGGTTTGTTCCCGTACGATACGGGAATATCTGGTCAATACGATGCGACCGCTCATATTCAGTACGGCCCTGCCACCGTTCCAAATCGCATGGACTTCCTTCATCTGGGAGCAACTCCCCTCGTTCACGAAGGAACGGGAGAATCTTCTAGCGTATAGCCGATTGCTGGCGGAGGCTTTAACGGGCAAAGGAGGCGAGATCAGCCAAAGCCACATCATCCCTTTCATTGTGGGAGAGAGCGAGGATTGCGTACGGAAAGCGGAAGAGCTACAACGAAAAGGCTTCTACTGCCTCCCCGTTCGCCCGCCGACAGTGCCCAAAGGTACCTCCCGTATCCGCTTCTCCCTTACGGCAAACCTCACGATAAAAAATATGCATCAACTGATTGTAGAGACGGGGCGTACCTCGTCTCCCACCGGGACACGCCCCGTCTCTACCCCCCCGGATAGAGAACTGGATAGATAGTATGTATATAAATTGAATTGATAGTATGTATATAGATAAGATAATAAATAAGCGATCCCCTAGTCTGATCCTCTGTCTCGCCGGCTGGTCCACCTCGCCGGAGCTTTTCCGCCATCTGGAAGTACCGGAGCAGACAGACCTATGGATTGCCTACGATTACAGGACGCTCGGGTTCGAAGAGACGTTCGCCCCCTATAAGGAGGTGCATCTGGTCGCTTGGTCTTTAGGCGTATGGGTAGCCACCCGGCTCTGGGCAGGCCACCGATCCTTTACCACGGCGACCGCCCTGAACGGTACCCCTTTTCCCATGCACGATACGCTAGGCATCCCGACCGCAATCTTCGAGGGAACCCTCCATCATATCAGCGAGGAAGGCATGCGTCGCTTTAACCGCAGGATGTGCGGAGACAAGGAGACATTCAATCGCTATTCGGAACTCTCACCACGTCCGCTGGAAGAGATCAAGGAGGAACTGGAATCTCTATATAATCAGATCCTCCCGGAAAAGCTCGAATCAGCCGATCCGCGGATATCCGCCTTCTGGGATCAAGCCATCCTGTCCACCGAAGATAAGATATTCCCGGCAACCAACCTCCGGAACTACTGGCAAGGCCGTTGCCCCATCCAAGAGATCAAGGCGCCTCATCTTCCTTTTTACCACTATCAATCATGGAACGAATTATGGAAGTAATCGAACAAGAACGGATCCGCCGGCGTTTCAGCCAAGCGGTGAATACATACGACGATCACGCGGAAGCCCAGAAACGGATATGCGCCCATCTGGTACAGCTATTGACCGTATACACCTCCTCTCATTTCCGCAGGGTGCTGGAAATCGGTTGCGGAAGCGGCGGATTCACCCGTTTATTAAAACAAGAATGCCAAATCGAGGAATGGGTACTCAACGATCTTTGCGAGACTTGGCAAAGCGCCATCGAGGAGTTGTTTCCTTCCGCCCCTCCTCTATTCTTGGCCGGTGATGCCGAGCGACTGGCTTTTCCCGGCACGTTCGACTTGATTGCCTCGGCCTCCGCCCTACAATGGATGAAAGACCTTCCGCATTTCCTCCATAAGCTATCGTCCACCCTATCGCCCGGAGGCATGCTGGCTTTCAACACCTTCACGCCAGACAACCTTCACGAGATCAAGGAACTGACCGGAGAAGGGCTCACCTATCCTACCGCCGGACAATTAAGGGAGTGGTTATCCACCGGCTTCCGGATCGTCCATGAAGAGGAAGGAAATATCGCCTTGACCTTCCGGCACCCGCTGGAGGTGCTAAGACATCTAAAGTACACGGGTGTCACGGCCAACGCCTCTTGCGTCTGGACACGGGGAAAACAGGAACGTTTCTGCCGGGATTATCAAGAGAGATTCCCCTCGGCGGATGGTGGAGTCACATTAACTTACCGTCCACTCTATATCTTAGTGGTCAAAAGATAAAGGTGAGGTAGGTCGCCTCTTCCGAAGTATTGATCCTTTCACCTATATGATATGATCGTATCACAAGGGTGAAACGATCTTTTCACCTAGGTGATACGTTCTTTTCACAAGGGTGAAAAGATCAATAGCACAGAAGAAAAGGAATAAATCTCTTAGAGACAAGGGGGAATATCCATAGAGACAAAAGATTAATCAAGCAACTATTTAAACAACAGAACAATGAGCCATCAAACGAAAGAAAATGTATTATTTATCTCCGGCATAGACACGAACGTCGGAAAGACCGTAGCCACCGGAATGATCGCCAAGGCATTGGCGAAAGCCGGAAAGAAAGTGATCACCCAAAAGATGATACAGACCGGATGCGAGCACGTATCAGAGGATATAGAGGCACACCGCCAAATCCAAGGGATACCCTTTACCGACGAGGACACGCGAGGGTTGACTTGTCCTTATATCTTCACCTATCCTTGCTCTCCCCATATGGCGGCGGCGAAAGATGGAAGACGTATCGATTTAGACACGATCACCCAATCCACCCGGCGATTGCGAGAGACCTACGAGTATGTATTACTGGAAGGAGCCGGAGGACTGATGGTGCCGAACGACATGGAATCCCTTACGATCGATTATGTAAAGGAACAGGCGTATCCCTTGATACTAGTCACGTCCGGTAAGCTGGGAAGTATCAATCATACTTTGCTCAGCCTGTACGCCTGCGAACGATACGGCATCGAGGTAAAAGCCATCGTCTATAACCAATATCCAAGCATCGACCCGCTGATCGAGGCGAATACCTTGGAGTATCTAAAGGCCAAATTCCCGGAAATCCCCTTAATCCTCCTTCCGGAAATGAAAAAGGGAAGCGAGGAGCTTCCCGATATTCGCCCGTTGCTATAACGCCCTATCAAGCCGGATCAGGAAATAGATCCAGTATTTTCTGATCCGCTTTTCTCCGGATCTCCGGTGTAATGCTATCCTTCACCATTTTCAATACGAAAGTCATCACCGCCACATCGTCCGTGAAGCCGATAATGGGGAGCACGCTCTCCGGGATCAAGTCGAAAGGCAATATAAAGTATCCTAAAGCCCCGATTATATAAGCCTTATGTTGAAGAGACACCTTTTCATCCTGCAACATATAATACAGCGTGAAGACAGGACGCAATACCGTAGCCCCCACTTTCTTCGCTACCCGCTCTATCTTCTTCCAGAAACTCTTCTCCGAGAAATAAGTCCCATATCTTTGTATCTCATGTACTTCCTCGAAAGGAACATCCTCAATCTTTCTTGTGTCCATAAACGAATCCTATTAAATCATCTTTCACAAAGATAACAAGTAGTGTAGAAAAATTGCACATCAAATGAGGAAATATTACACAATGCCACCTCCACACCCGTATTCAAAGCTTTTCGTAATAATCTCATAAGAAAACAATTATAAAGAAACCTACAGGATTTATCACATCTGGCACGCCTTTTTCAGATAATCCTTTAGTTAGTATAGGTATTAATAAGACGTTTTAAACAAAAAGAGATGAGAAATGTAAAAACATGGGGCATACTATTCCTATGTCTACTTCTATTGCCCGGGGTAGCGTATGCCCAAAAAAGACAGATCGAAGGAACGGTGATTTCCCAAGAGGACAAGGAGCCTCTGATCGGAGCGACCGTTATCGTAAAAGGGAGCCTGTCGGGAGCGGAGACCGATCTCGACGGACATTTCACGCTGGAAGTTGATCCTGACGCCAAATTCATTATTGTTGATTACATCGGCATGAAGCAGGCCCAAGTACCTATCCCGAAAAGCGGTATCTTAAACGTGGCTTTACAACCGGAGGCGATGAACCTCGATGAGGTCGTGGTAACCGGTTACGGTAACTTCTCACGTTCTTCCTTTACCGGTTCCGCCAACACTTTACGGGCTGACCTACTGAAAGAGATGCCGGTGGTTTCCATAGAACAGAAACTACAAGGCATGACCTCCGGTGTCAATATCACGGGAAGCTCCGGGCAACCGGGAGCGAACGCATCCATCCGCATCCGTGGTATGGGCTCGTTCAACGCATCGAACGAACCTTTGTTTGTGATAGACGGAGTTCCCGTCACCTCGGGAAACCTAAGTACCGGAAGCGGTTCGGAGGCCTCCTACATGAACAATGCCAAGACCAACATCATGAGTACGATCAATCCTTCCGATATCGAGAATATCACGGTTATAAAGGATGCCGCCGCCGCCTCCCTTTACGGTTCCCGTGCGGCCAACGGTGTTATCTTGATCACGACCAAACAAGGATCGAAAGGACGTACCCGGGTCACGTTGAACGCTAGCGCCGGATTCTCGGACGCAGCGGTAGACTTCCGCCCGACCCTCAACGGAGAGCAACGCCGGGAACTACTTTATGAAGGCTTGGTTAATTACGCGCAAGACCAGATCGCCAAAGATCCCGCATCTTTCACCCAGACTCCGGAAGAGTACGCCAACGCCAATATCGGGACGTACACCTCTGTTCCCGCCTTAGGCTATACCGATTGGAAAGACGTGTTGATGAGACAGGCCGTACATCAAAATTATGAGGCTTCCGTTTCCGGCGGCTCCGAGAACACGACGGTCTACAGCTCCTTGGGTTATCAAAAACAAGAGGGTCTGGTGGAGAACTCATCGATGGAACGGTACTCCGGACGCTTTAACGTGCAACAAAAGATCGGCAAACGAGGCGAGGCCGGAGCGAACCTCATGTTCTCGCAAGTGAATCAAGAGATGAACGAGGAACGTACATCCAGTATCAATCCTTTCTATTGCATGGCGGTAGCCACTCCTCCCTCCTACCCGGTATTTAACGAGGATGGTTCCTACGCCAATACCTATCCCGGAACGAACGTAAATCCTTTGCGGGATATGCGTACCGACTATAACCGGGTTCGTATGACCCGTATCTTCGGTACGGCGCACGGTGCGGTAGAGATTATCAAAGGACTTAAATTAAAGGAAGTACTCAGCTATGATTATAGCATCCAAAAGGATGCCCGCTATTTCAACGCATTAAGCGGGGCGGGTCCCAAGAGCGGTAGCGATGCCCAATCGTCCAAAGGTTTTATCGAATACGGGAAATTGATCTCTTCTACCTCGTTGAACTACGTGAAGACATTCGCCAACAAACATCATCTGGATGTACTAGCCGCTTATGAGGCGGAAAGTTTCCAGACGGATAAAGCCGCCGGTGAGAAAAGCAAGATGCCGTCCGACCAATTATTCGAGCCGGACAATGCCGCCGTTATAAACAGTTTCGTATCCTCTACACAGGATTATCGGTTGCTTTCTTATCTAACCCGCTTGAATTACGATTACGACAACCGGTATTATATCGCCGGAAGTTTCCGCCGGGATGGTAGTTCCCGATTGGCGCCGGAACATCGCTGGGGTAATTTCTGGTCGGTCTCAGGCATGTGGCATCTGGGAGCCGAGGATTTCATGAAAGCCGTAAAGCCGGTGTTGAGCGATGTCAAGATCCGTGCCTCTTATGGCGTGAACGGTAATCAGCCGGGATCTTATTACGGTTATATGGGCTTATATAGTTACGGAAAGAACTATATGGATAACCCCGGTTCGTATGAAAGCACACAAGCCAATCCCAATCTAAAATGGGAGAAGAACTATAATATGAACCTCGGACTAGACCTCGCGTTTATCGATCGCATCTTCGTAACGCTCGAGTATTACAATCGTGACACCAAGGATTTGCTTTACAACCGTCCGATCAGCGCCACGACCGGATTCCTGAACTATCTGGGTAATCTGGGGCAGTTAAACAATAAAGGTGTCGAGCTGGAGGTTCGTTCCTTGAATATCTCGAACGCAGATTTTAATTGGACTACGGTATTGAACTTGACACATAACAAGAATAAGATCGTGGCCCTTGATGGTAATCTCGATCAAGTGGTAGAAAGTAGTTGGTTTATCCGGAAAATAGGATTGCCATTCAATACATTCTATGTAAAGGAATTCGCCGGGGTAGATCCCTCGAGCGGAAATGCGCTGTATTATAAAAATACGGAAGACGAGAATGGCAATCTAGACCGCACCTTGACCCAAGATGTCAATGAGGCGCAAGCGGTTCCTTATAAACAAGTAGATCCGAAGATATCCGGAGGCCTTACCAATATCCTTTCTTATAAATGGTTCGACTTGGCCTTTACGCTCTCTTATTCATTGGGCGGCTATTCTTTCGACAAGACCGGTACGTATATCGAGACAGACGGAGCCAGCGAAGGAAACCGCAACCTGCCCATCTATGAGTTAGACCGTTGGCAAAAGCCCGGTGATATCACCGACATTCCCCGTTTCGTATTGGGACGCTCCGACAAAGTGAGCGGTGGTTCTTCTCGCTTCGTACATAGTACGGATCACTTGCGGTTAAAGAACCTGACGTTCGGGTTTACCCTGCCTCATAACTGGACCGATAAAGTCTTGCTGGATAAAGTCCGTGTCTATTTCTCCGGCAGCAACTTGCTGACTTGGGCGAAATGGAAGCAATATGATCCGGAAGTGCCCGTATCCGGCGAGGTATTCTGTGAGACACCGCCCATGCGAACCTTTAGCTTCGGCGTGGAAGTTAATTTCTAAACACAACAATTCATTCGATAAAAAAGAAATACAATGAAATGGTCAATTAAATATATCGTAAGCGCTCTTCCTTTCTTATTCACGGCTTGCTCCGGAGATTGGCTGGATCTGGATCCCTCCACTTCCGTGACCAGCGATAACGCTATTCAGTCACTGGAAGACGCTAAAACCGCATTAAATGGAATCTATCGCATAGCATCCGAGCATAGTTATTATGGAGACAACTACCTCTATTATGCCGACTGCCGTGGCGAAGACGTACAAGCTCGTATTGACAAAGGTCCCGGCAGACGTGTATCTCCGTACTATCTGTTCAACGTAGCCGCCGACGACGCTTTTAATATCACGAGAGTATGGAACCAACCCTATATCGTGATTCATCAAGCGAACAGCTTAATCGAGAAAATAGACAACGGTAACGTCCAAACCTCCGACACGCAAGAAATCGCCCGTATAAAAGCAGAGGCGTTGGCTATGCGTGGCTTGGCCTTATTCGATTTAACCCGCCTCTTTGGCATGCCTTATACACTGGATAATGGGGCGTCCTTGGGTGTGCCCATCGAGATCAAGACGGAGTTGCCGACTCACCAACCGTCTCGCAACACGGTAGCCGAATGCTACAACCAAGTGATCAAAGACCTGACCGAAGCCTTACCCAACCTTGTTACAACCAAATCCGACGGTCACCAAAATGTATGGAGCGTGAAAGCACTTCTATCTCGTATCTATTTATATATGAACGACAACGAGAACGCCCTTAAATACGCTCAAGAAGTAATCAATAACGGAGGTCTTTATACCTTGTTCACGCACGATGAGTATACCTCCGTATGGGGAAAAGACTTCAATTCCGAATCCCTGTTCGAGTTCTACTTTACGCTTACCGAGCCTTCCGGCGGTAGTGGCGGAGAAGGCGCTCCCATGGTATATGCCGATAACGTGAAAGATTGGAACAATTTGGTCTTGACGAAAGATTTCTTGGATTTACTGGGTGAAGACCCGGATGATGTTCGCCATGCCTTATGCCGCTTACCTCAAAAACCGGACGAGGATATCCTTCCAACCGGTTCGACCGGACATCCTAAATATCTGACGAAGTATCCCGGAAAAACAGGAGATGTATTGACCGGCAATCCGCAAGACAATGACCTATGCATCATCCGTCTGTCCGAGATATACTTAAATGCGGCCGAGGCGGCTTTCAAGCTAGGAAAACGTAGCGAGGCGTTAGGCTACCTGAATCAAATCGTAAGCCGAGCCAACCCCAATAAATCCGTTAGCGACTCCGAGCTTTCCCTAGAGAGAATCCTTAAAGAACGCCGCAAAGAATTGGTTGGCGAAGGACATGCGTTCTTTGATTACATGCGTAACAATATTCCGGTAATCCGCAAGGGCGGTTGGCATTTGCCGCAATTACCTACCGACGCACAGGTGATCAACGCTTCCGATCCCCGGGTAGCACTCCCGATTCCGCAAAGCGAGATCGACGCAAACCCGAATATCGTACAGAATAAACGGTAACCAACAAGAAAAAGGGGAATGGCATTAAAACCATTCCCCTTTTTCTTGTTTCGCTTATTTCTTTTTCAAGATCCGTTGCGCCGAATCCGACAGCACCACGATCGCACCGGCCAGTATCGCCGTATCTTTTATCACCAATCGCCCGGCCCCCGATAATAACGGGAAACCAAATTCCCCGCTGCCAAGATTAGGTACCCAGACCTCCGGAGTCGTGACCAAGAAGGACAACGTCCCGAACGTCATGATTATAGCCAACCCCGCTCCTACCAAACCGATCTTCGGCGAGAAAATGCCGAGGAAAGTCAAGATACCGATCGCCATGATCAAGATTCCCAAGCCACGAGAGAAGCCATACGTGTTATTCTCTTGATGCCACTCATGCTTCGCTTGATCGAACTCACCCTCTTTTAATTTATACGTCTTATATTCGGGAGCGCTTTTCGTATAGAAGAAACTCATGAAAGGGCTGTTCGCCACAAACGGAACGATGCCTTCCGCTTCATAATTCCAGAACTTCAAACCGCCGATCCACACAAATATGATCAAGATCGATATACGGATCAAATTAATACCTAGCTTCTGAGTAGAGGCCGCCACTTGCAAAAACGAGTAAAACAGGTCATTCAACTTTTTCATCTTATTATTTGTTTTATAGTATTGAACTTATACCGCAAAGATCGGTAGAAACACCTATCCCGTAAATAGCGATTTTACCGGATGAGTTAGCAATTATTCCCGTTTCTCTCTTTTCCGGTACTCAGAGACGCTTTCTCCCGTCATTTTCTTGAAAAAACGGCTGAATGTGGCTTGATCCTCGAAGCCCAAGATCTCCGTGATTTCCTTCGCGCTCTTCTGGCTATATAATAGCAATCGTTTGGCCTCAGCCTCAATTCGTTCGTGAATGATCCGTAACGGAGAAGGTAATCCGCAAGTCGTAAAAAGGTTGGATAGGGTTTTTGGGGAGCGATGCAGCATATCCGCATAATCTTGGACCATCTTCTTTTCCTTAAAATGGTTATCTACCAATACATAGAACTGGCGAACCATATCGAACGCCTTTTCCCGTTCCGGGCTTACCGAAAACTTCTCACGTGCGATCCGGGTGCACAAAATAATGAAACGTTTCAGTAAGATACGCAGCATCTCCTCTTGCAAATTATCCTTTATGGCGTACTCACTCGTTAGGCTGTCGGTGATATCGCGCAAAGAGGCAACTTGGGATTCGCTCAATTTCAATTGCATCACATTGGAAGTCCCGTTAAAAAGAAAACCATTACACGACACCTCATTGTCATGTCCGAAAATACAATAGAAGTTACTGTTAAACAGAAGGGTCAAGTACTCGCCATTGATCGCCTTGAACTCGATATGGTGCAAAGGAGTCAAGGGAATAATCTCACCTTTCACTAAGGTAGTCGGTACGTGATCGATCTCCAGTTGCAACGAACCGCTTTGTACCCAAATAAACTTGTAAAGCGTATTATCTTTCTGCAAAGCAAGGTTCGTGTGATACGAATCGGTCAACGCTATATTACCTCTTAAGCGAGTATTAAAAATATATTCCATAGATTTCTTCCGGATTTTAAGACGGATAAAGATAACAATATTATATAAACAAAAAGCGGAAGTTCACTTTATTCCCAGCAAACTTCCGCGTCACTAATCCCCAAAACACACTATACGAGTTATTTCGACTCTAATAAAATATCATCAACCAATTTCTTCAACTCATTCTTCTGCATAGCCCCTTGAACCATACTCGGTTCTTTCTTCATCGGTACAAACAATAAAGAAGGAATACTACGGATACCGAAAACACTCGCTAAATCCGCCTCTTTATCGACATTCACCTTATATATGTTGATTTTACCCTCGTACTCTTTGCTGATCTCATCCAAGATAGGAGACATCATCTTACAAGGGCCACACCAAGTGGCATAGAAATCGATAACCGCAGGTTTATCACCCTCGAACTTCCATGCGTTCGGGTTTGTCTCAAAGTCATACACTTTCTTTACGAAATCTTCTTGTGTTAATTCTGTTACTGTCATTTTATTTTCTGTTTTATTGTTATTATTCTTATTTCCATTACTAGCGTTCGCCATTCCTACCAAAAGACTTGCGAACAATACGGCACCGACCTTAATAAAACCCATCTTGAACCTCCTTTTTATTTATTACTTTGTCTTCTATTTATATTGCAAAGTTCATCTTATTTCCACGATTAAGAAATGGCCATATCGCCGGATAAGTTTGCAATACTTCCCGATCCCCATCAAAAAAGTATAAAATAAGTTTTTTCAAGATAAATGCTGTACCTTTGCGACGTTTTCCCAAAGAACACATTATGAGCAATAAACAATTATTCAACGACCCTGTTCAACGTAAACGATATATTTGCGCTTTATTAATGATCTTATTAATGGTGGGTGTCTCTGAGCTTATGGGAGAGAAAGAGATTATCTTCCCGGAGATGGCGGCGCTCACGATCGGAATGTGGATCGTAGATAAAAAAGTATGGACCGTAAGTCGTCTTAAATTAGTTCTGTTAATGTCGATCGGGGCCATCGTCGGTGTCTGTATCGTACGCTATTCTCCTTTTCCCTTGATCGTAACGTACGTAGGATGCCGATCCTATTTACGCCAACAAGAAAGAAAAACGATGCCGAACCTTGGTTAACAAGATCCGGCATATCGTACGTTCTTTTTCCGTAAAACCTCAACGATCTACAAATGCAACTGCAAGCCGATAGAAACCGGATGCACCTTCGGACCTTTCCCATTTTCAAAGAGGTCGATCGGTGAGTACTTGGCGTAAAGACCGATCCAATCCCAACCGGCTTGAAATAAGAAATCCATAGTTACCGGACGGATATTCATACCGAAATCCATTTTCTCTTTGTGCTTTTTACCGGAAGCGTCATTATATACGATCTTCGAGGAAGAACAAGTCTTGATCACACCGACTACACCCGCAGACAAGAAGAATTCACTCGAACGCTTTTTAGGTTGCCATTCCAATAACAACGGAATGGTCAGACTCGTGATATTCAACTTACTCGCTTTCAACGTAACACCCTCAGGAGCCGGACGTAAAGCCGTAACACCGTCTATCTCCTTGAAATACTCATTCGAATCTATACGGTAACGGCTCCAACGCATACCGGCACCGATCACCACTGCCCAACGATACCGAGAGAACGGGAACGCTTTTTCCAATACATTCAAATTATATTCCAATGAGTTTCCACTACGAAGGGAGACTCCGTCTACATCATTTACATGTAAACTCCCATCCGCAAAGTTCGCGAAGCCCATTCCAAAACCGGCCCAATGCGGATTGAAGTCCTTATCCCAAGTAGGCACAGGGATATTGATAGACTTCACGTGTTTACGGCGTTCATAGCTTTGTCCGTCCCGGTAATGCCCTTCGAAGATCAACTCGTCGTCCACGGAATCACCATCCTCGTCTACCTCATACACCCTGACTTTCATGCGATCGCCATTATCTTTCACCTCGATACGTTTTCTCTCAAGGGTGATAATCGTATCCCCAGCCAAAGGCTCAACCTCAGCGGCCATCAACCCGATTACCGGGAAGCAAGCCATTAAGACTAAAAGTATTCTTTTCATCTTCCTATCTGTTTTGTTTGTTTATAAATCTTTCTTCGTAAATAATAGCGTGATTAAATCATCACTATCCAAATCTCCCTCGATGTACACCAAAGTTATTACCCCTTTCTTGCTGACCTTAAAAAGGACAAAACGGTTGATATCTGCTTCTACGCCCTTCAACTGGTAATAAGCGGAGACTACCCCTCCATCGTCCGTCACCTCTTTGATCTTCCGGGCCCCTTTCTGGTCCGCTTCCAGACATTGGCGGGTAAACCGCAGGGCTTCCGGATCATCTTTGATCGTAATACTCTTATAACGAGTCATGCCATACGTTTCCAACATCTCGTTAGACAACTCCACCATCGTGACATTACGTTTTTTGCCATATCGTTGAAAAACTTCCTGAATCTTCAAGTCTTTCTGTGTCTCGGCAGCCGAGACACCACAAGGCATTAAGCAAAATACCGCCACCAGCAACCATAACATGTATTCGAACCGTCTCATATTTACAGTATTTTTATTCATTATCATCAAATAAAGAACGAAGCTCGTCCAATTGGTTATCTATAATCATACGGTCGGCCTCATCACGATCCACTTCCGGAAAGTACTCGTCCGCAGGTGTGGCCACCTCCTGCAAAGCTTCCAGCGCCATGGAGCGAACTTTATGAATATCCGTATAACAACGACCGTTTATAACGACATAATTATCCGAGCAGAAGCAAGGATCTACCGGATTCAACAGATGGTTAAGCCCCAAAAGCAGCAAGAAACTGGCGGCGATACCGGATACCAAATACAACACGGATCGTAAAGTAAACGTCTTCTTTTCCTCCACCTTTTCCGCATCCAGCATAAAAAGGATATCCTCATCAATCGGAATCAATGCCTCATCCGGCTGTCGCTCCTTCCGGCTCTCTTCCTCCAAATAGGCAAACATAGGCGTATAGACCGCCAACCTGTCCGGAACATTCCCGGAAGTAAAGAAGGCTCGAAGTTCCCGCTCTTCTTCCGAAGAGGTTTCTCCTTCAAAATATCGGTTTAATAACTCGTCTATGTCCATTTCTCTTGTTTATTTAATTGTAAAAACTGTTCCCGTATCTTTTTCCGAGCCCTTGAGAGATTCACCCGGACATTCTCGACCGGTGTAGCCGTGATCTCCGCAATCTCGGCTAACTCATAGCCCTCTACATCCTTCATCCGGATAATGGTTTGCTGCAAAGCGGGCAACTGGGCGATCAAGTGCCGTATGCATTCGGCGGCATCCCTTTGCTCCAGTTGTTCGTCGGGGCTTACCGCATCCGATACCAACGTAACGCTCTCCAACTCCGATCCCTGCGGCTTTCGCAACTTTATCTTATCCAATGAGAGATTTTTCGTAACCTGCATAGCCAGCGCCTCCACGCTATGGTAGGCATCCAGTTTTTCCCGGATATACCAAAGCTTTATGAATGCCTCTTGCACCACATCCTCAGCATCGGCTGTGTCCTCAACCAGTCTCTGGGAGAAATTCAACATCTTCTGCCGGAGAGGTAGTACGGTTATTTTAAACGTCTCAAGTTCCATTTCTATAATCAAGACGACAAAGGAAGAAAAACATATCATGGAAAATTAACTTATTTGGAAAAAACTTTGCCTGTCACCCGCTTGTTTGTAATAGAAAACTTAAACGTTATGAAACTAAAAGTATCATTTACAGCCATTTTATTCATGAGCTACTGCTTATTCCTCACCGTAGGTTGCCAACAAAAGAAACAAGGTTCCGATGACAAATCGGTCCCTCAAGCGATTCAAAAGGTGATCCAGATAAAATATCCGGGGGCGACCATTACCGATTACGATAAAGATGCCGCAGGTGTAGAAGTCGACATCAAGGATAAAGGCGTTAAGAAAGAGGTTCTGCTCGGCAAAAATAACGAGTGGCTAAGCACGAAATTCGATATCCATGCCGAAGATGTTCCCGTAGACATCATGGACAACCTAACAAATTCGGCTTATCATGAATATAAGATAGATGAGGTGACACAAATAGACAAGCCTTCGGGAACATTTTACGTATTCAAACTAGAGCATGAGAACAATGAGGTTCGCCTCACGTTTAACTCAGAGGCCCAATTATTGAAGTAGAACGGTACTGAATCTTTTCTTATTCCAAATTTTTACCAGAATATTTCAGTAGCTTTGTGTGATTAACAAGCTAGCCTATGAAAATTCTGGTAGTCGAAGATGAAAACGCACTGAGAGAAGTTATCGTTCGTTCTCTTGAAAAAGAACGATATGTGGTAGAGAGCGCTTCCTCTTTCCGGGAAGCTTCTCTTAAAATAAATGATTATGATTACGATTGTATCGTATTAGACATCATGCTTCCGGGAGGTAGCGGCCTTACCCTTTTGAAGGAATTAAGAGCCTTACGCAAGAAAGACAGCATCATCATTATCTCCGCAAAAGACTCTATCGAGGATAAAGTTACAGGATTAGATCTTGGGGCCGATGATTATCTGACCAAGCCTTTCCATCTGGCGGAATTGAACGCCCGCATCAAGAGCGTTATCCGCCGCAAGCAACAAGATGGGGAATTGCAACTGTCTTTAGCGAACCTAACGATATATCCCGATAAACATTCCGTCTATATAAACGGGAAAGAGATCGTATTGAACCGTAAGGAGTTCGATCTGCTCTACTATTTCATATCCAACCCCAACCGTTTGATCAGCAAAGCTACTTTAGCCGAGTCCGTCTGGGGAGATTATATAGACCAAGCCGATAATTTCGACTTCATCTATAGCCAAGTAAAAAACTTGCGAAAGAAATTAAAAGCCGCCGGAGCCATCCCCGAAATAAAGGCGGTCTATGGCTTCGGTTACAAAATGACCGACGAGGAATAAATATGAAGCTAATCCATTACACCCTCCGCAATTTATTTGTCCCCATATTGGTCATTTTCGCCGCTTGGGGATGTGTTTTCTGCCTTATGATTCTACATGAGGTAGAAGACGAGACGAATGACAGCCTTGAGAACTACAAAGAGATTATCATCCGCTCCGCCTTAGCGGACAGCACATTGCTGAAAGATCATGTGGATATCATGACCCGGTACTACATTCGTGAGGTTCCGGAAAGCGAAGCGAAACTAGATAAGGACGAGTTCTACGATGCTACGGTATACATAGAGATAGAGCAAGAATACGAACCGGTTCGTGCCTTACGCACTTATTTCATGACAAAAGATCGTAAATTCTACGAACTGACGCTGGAGTTATCCACCTTAGAACAAGAAGATATGATCGAGACGATTATCTGGAGCATGGCCGTCTTATATATCGCATTGATAAGTTGCATCTTATTCGTGATCCATCGAGGATTCAAAAGAAGCTTTAAGCCTTTATATATGCTATTAAGCTGGTTGAAAAGTTTTCAAGTAGGCAAATATAATCCTCCATTAAACAACCCTACACCCATCGAGGAATTTAAGATATTAAACGAGACCGTTCAAGAAAGCGTCAACCAGAGTGACAAGCTATACAACAAACAAAGACATTTCGTAGAGAATGCCGCCCACGAGTTACAAACTCCATTGGCCGTATGCATGAACAAATTAGAATTATTAAGCGAACATCCGGATTGCACGGAAGATCAACTGAAAGAGATCGCTGGCTTGCATCAAGCGTTGAACGGCATCATCCGGTTGAATAAATCCCTCCTATTACTTTCTCGGATAGATAACAAACAATTCCCCGAAACCCGGGATATTTGCCTAAATCATCTTATCCATAAGATATTAGAAGGAATTAATGACATATACGAAAGAAAAGCTCTCCACTTACGAGTTTCAGAAAAAGAGAGTTTGGTATGCACCATGAATGAATCGCTGGCCACTACGTTAATCACCAATCTCATAAAAAACGCCTATGTCCATAATTACGAGAAAGGGGATATAGGAATCACGATCTCTCGCCGTATGCTTACGATCGCAAATACGGGAATCGACAAAACCCTTGATAAGGAATTATTATTTGCCCGTTTTGCCAGCCAAAGCAAACAACAAGAATCGACGGGCCTTGGGTTGGCCATTGTCAAATCAATAGTCGATCTATATTCGATCCGGATAGATTACCAATACGCAAATGGTATGCATACATTCACATTATTATTCTATTAACGGCCGAAATTCCCAATTTTTTCCAAAATGCATCCTTTCCTTTGCGGTATAATAAAAAACAAGGCATATGAAAAGGATCAATTATTTACTGATAGTCTTATCATTATTATCTGTCATGGCTTGTGCCGGCAACGATAAGATCACGAGTGACACCAACGTATTGCCGGTTTCCAGCCGCCAATTCATATCGGATCATTTTAAGGACATCCCGGTATCGCATATCCAAATAGAGAAAAATCTGATCCGGATTAGCAGTTACGACGTGATCCTCACGGACGGGACCAATGTTGAGTTTAACCATAAAGGAGAATGGAAAGAGATTAAACGGCATGGGCTCCCTATCCCGCAAGCGATCATTCCGGAGGTAATACAAGACCTTATCAAGAAAAACTATTCATCGAATAAGGTTGTTAAAATAGAAAAAGAGATACGGGATTATGAGATAAAGCTAGATAACGGTCTTGAGATGACATTCGACTTAAAAGGGAACTTGATTGATATCGATGACTAATAGACACTCTAAGATAAGTATTAATATATTTTTAATTAAAATCAATCGTATGAAAACAAAAGCATTCATAATGGCAACTTTGGTTTGCAGCTCATTCGTATTCATGTCATGTGATGACGATGATGACAAATTCACACCTGAGAGTATTGTAACAAAAGCCTTTGACACAAAATATCCGGATGCGCAACGTGTCAGTTGGGAGAACGAGGCAGGCTATGTCAAAGCAGAATTTTACACCGGTTCATATGAGGCTGAAGCGTGGTTTGATCCGCAAGGCAACTGGATGCTGACAGAGACCGATCTTCCTTACAAGGCTTTGCCCCAAACCGTAAAAAACAGTTTCGAGGCAAGCCTATACGCTAAATGGAAGATAGACGATGTAGATATGCTAGAACGTCCGGACGCTGGTACCATTTACGTTCTCGACGTTGAAAATGGCGAGCAAGATGTAGATCTACATTATACGGAAGGCGGTATTCTCATCAAGGAAGTAACCGATGGTAACGGCGACAACGAGCATCGTCCCTCCGTTACCCCCAGCGCTATTAAGGAACTCATTTCAGAAATGTATCCGGGAGCGACAATCCTTGAGATAGATACGGAGGCAAAAGGTACCGAGGTGGATATCCTTCATGAGAATATCCATAAGGAAGTTTGGCTGGATACCCAGAACAAATGGTTATATACGGAGTGGGAAATACGCTCTTCCCAAGTACCCGATATCGTGATGACCGCATTCAAGGCCTCCACATATGCCTCTTATCGAATCGATGATATCCATGTCATTCAAAAAGCGGAAGGACTCTCTTATGAGTTCGAGCTGGAGCAAGGAGACCGAGATATAACGATTCTTTTTAATGAAGAAGGGATCTTAGTCTCTCCTACCCATTAAAAAAGACTCTTTATCGCAGTACTACTGCAACCCACAGTAGTACTGCAAAGCGGGTTGCAGTAAAACCTCATGAACTATATCGGAGTGGATGGATAAGGAAAGAATTACTGAAAATGATATTTCTGCCACGTATAGACTTTCGGTTCACTGAGATACGGCTCTATTTTCTCACGAGCCTCTTGGCTCAGATATTGAGGAGTCGTATAAATGGCGGTCAAAGTCTGATCATCCGGACTCAATCGATATTGAATTAAATCCATATCCAAATGTGAGGCGGCCTCTTGATAGGCTTCGTCTTTCTTATCTATTCCCTGCTTGATATACCAATCGGAAGTTGGCTGCGTGAATAAATCGGATGTTGCCAAAGGCTCCCAATTGGTCGTGAAAAACTCGATACGGCTATCCGGAACCGGGCCGTTTACCGTAGAGATCATACAAACCACGTAGGTATTGTTTACCAAGGGAAGTAATTTCATCTCTACCGTGCTACGCTCCGTAGTCTGTAGCAAAAGGTAATCGTTCGTTAGCTTTTGCAAGGTAGAAAAGCCATTCATCGTATTTTTCAGCCGGGATTCTTTTCCTGAAGTATAAAGATCCACCAAATCCTTTCGCCAAGCGTGCTCCAATTGAGGAATGTATTGGTCTGGCATCGCCGTGAACACACTTGTCATATCTTGTGCGTTCATTCCCAACGCAAAGACACAGATCAACAACGTAACTATAACTCGTCTCATTATCTAATTTTCTATTTTGTCCCCAAATATAGGAATATCATTCCTAACAACACAAGGAATAAGTCGATCGCCTTGTTCTTTAAGTTTTTTTCATGGAAGAAGATGGCTCCCGCCAAGAATGTCACCAATACGTTACTCCGACGTACCATCGATACGATCGAGATCATGGAATCCGGGAATGTCAAAGCATAAAAGTATACCCAATCCGCCACGCATAAGAATACGGAGATAAAGATGATATTCCATCGCCATTGGAAAGGCGTGCTCTTTTTCCGGTTCGGATACCATAGAAACAACAGGATAAATGACATGATAACACATTGATAGACATTAAACCAGACTTGTACCGTCATTACATCCATACTACGCATCAAATGCTTATCATACAATCCGCTCATCGCCCCGGTCAAGATAGACAGGACCGTGAAGAAGATCCATTTATTATGGGCAAAATGAATCCCCTCTTTCTTCCCCGATGAGGAAAGGAGATAAAAGGAAGCGATAGAAAGCAAGACTCCGACCCATTGAAATAGATTCAGCCGTTCCCCGAACAGAAGCATCGCACCCAGTAATGTAAGCACGGGCTGGCTGGCCTTGATCGGCCCAGTTATCGTCAGCGGCAAATGTTTCAAGGCAAAATACCCCGATATCCAAGAGGATAAGACGATCACCGCTTTTATCAACACCTTCACGTGATCCTCCAGAGAGGCACGGGGTACATACACCATCGTCCCGTCCAAGCAATCCGTATAAAAAGAGAGCAAGATGAACGGGACGAAAATCAAACTGCTTATGAGCGTATTGAAGAATAAAACGGGAATAACGGCATTCCCATTTAACGACATTTTCTTATTGACCTCGTAACAACCTAACAAAAAGGCAGAGAGGAAGGCTAGAGCTAACCACATGATTTAACCCTCCACAGGAAAGAGTTCTTCCGGGTACGTGACGTCTACCAAGAACAGGGCATGTCCCGGCACGGAGGTTCCGGCCTTGCAACGATCCTTTGCCTCAATCACGTTTCGGAAGCCGTCTATCGTTAAACGTCCTCTTCCGACTTCCAATAAAGTACCAACGATCGCACGCACCATATTACGAAGGAAACGGTCTGCACGGATCGTAAACACCCAAATATCCCCTTCTTGCGTCCAACCCGCATGTTGGATATGGCAATTATTCGTCTTTACATCCGTATGCAACTTACTGAAACTCGTAAAATCGATATAATCGAATAAGACCTTACACGCCTCGTTCATCGCCTCGAAATCCAAACGACCGGGAAGCTTATAAACCAGCTCATAATTAAACGGATCTTTCCTGGTCGTAATATAATATTTATAGGTTCGTGAAGTGGCGTCGAAGCGGGCATGCGCTTCCGGTACGACAGGCACGATCTTATAAACGGCGATATCTTTAGGCAGCAGCCTATTTAATTTTTCCGCAAGGAAAGCCAAATCCTCGATCGGTCCTTCCCAATCAAAATGGGCGATCATTAAGCGGGCATGTACACCGGCATCGGTACGGCCGGCCCCCACAATAGGCACGGGCTTACGCATCAAGATGGCCAAGGCCTCCTCTATAGATTGCTGCACCGTCATACCATTCGGCTGGATCTGCCAGCCCCGAAAATTCTTTCCGTTATATCCCAGATATATAAAATATCGTCTCACGCTTATGCTCTTTACTTTCTCTTTTCTAAAATATGGCACAAAGGTACAGAAATCCAGCCAAGCCGTTGCCCGAATGGACTAAAAAGTTTAATTTTGCATCTTTAACAGCTTCACTTCAAAACTATCTGACATGTTTGAAACATTACTTCAGTCTTCTTATTTTGCCCTGTTTCTGATCATAGCGCTTGGATTCATGCTAGGCCGGATACAGATCAAAGGTCTTTCGCTAGATGTATCGGCAGTTATTTTCATCGCCCTGTTATTCGGTCATTTTGGGGTTATCATACCCAAGGAATTAGGGAATATGGGGCTGGTATTATTTATCTTTACCATTGGTATCCAAGCGGGCCCCGGATTTTTCGACTCCTTCCGCTCCAAAGGCAAGACGCTCATTATCCTAACGTTATTAATTGTCGGTTCGGCATGCTTGACAGGAATCTTATTCAAGTATATCTTGGATATCGATACCCCGAGTATCGTCGGTCTGATCGCCGGGGCATTGACGAGTACGCCCGGTTTGGCGGTAGCGATCGACTCCACGCAATCATCCGCCGCATCCATCGCCTATGGTATCGCTTATCCGTTCGGCGTAATCGGCGTGATCCTTTTCGTGAAACTATTGCCAAAAATGCTTCGCAAGGATTTGATAGCCGAGGCTAAAGTGCTGGAAACCCAACGGAAAAGCCAATATCCTACATTACATACCGCCGCATTTAAAGTCACGAATAAAAACATCTGCGGAAAGAGTTTGGCTCAATTGCAGGTACGGGCCATGACCGGAGCGGTAGTCTCCCGTATAAAACACGACAATGTCATTTCTATGCCAACTCCCCATACCTCACTTCACGAGGGTGATTTATTGAAGGCCGTAGGTAATGACAAAGCCTTGGAGCAACTGACATTATTGTTGGGAGAACGTGTCGAGGGAGATTTACCGTTAAGTGGCGGACAGACTTTGCAATCCTTGTTACTTACCAATAAGAGCATTATCAATAAATCGCTAGGGCATTTAAATTTACAAGGCACTTTCGGTTGTACGGTAACCCGTGTGCGTCGAAGCGGAATCGACCTTTCCCCGGAACCTAATTTAGTGTTGAAGTTTGGAGATAAGTTGATGGTCGCCGGCGAGAAAGAAAGCGTAAACGAACTCGCCCAATTCATCGGCAATGATGAGAAACGTCTTTCGGATACGGACTTTTTCCCGATCGCTATGGGTATCGTATTGGGCGTATTGTTTGGAAAATTAAATATATCCTTCTCGGATTCTTTCTCATTCTCTCCGGGACTGACCGGCGGTATCCTTATGGTTGCCTTGGTATTAAGCGCCATCGGAAAAACAGGCCCGATCATTTGGTCTATGTCCGGCTCCGCTAATAACCTGCTTCGCCAATTGGGGTTATTACTATTCCTCTCCGAAGTAGGGACATCTGCCGGTGTAAACCTAGTTTCCACTTTCCAATCAAGCGGTTTAACGTTATTCGGAGTCGGTATCGCTATAACAATGATCCCTATGATCGTAGCTGTATTAGCCGGATATTATTTCTTTAAGATCAACATTCTCGATTTAGTCGGAACAATCGCCGGCGGTATGACCAGTACCCCGGGGCTTGCCGCCGCGGATTCCATGACAGACAGCCCAGCCCCAAGCGTGGCTTATGCGACAGTTTATCCGATAGCGATGGTATTCCTGATCTTGTTTATACAGATGATAGCGAATTTGATTGTCTAAATCTTTATTTATTGAAAAACACAGAATATGAGAAGAAAGAACATGAAAAAAACTGCGGCTTTATTCCTCTTAAGTGTCGGTATAAACTGCATGACCGCACAAGACATCGTGCCTGTGTATGAGTTTGACATCGATGTACAGAATGTAGGTGCGCCTATCCAATCAACTATGTATGGAATCTTCTTCGAGGATATCAATTTCGGGGCAGATGGAGGATTGTATGCGGAACTAATCAAGAACCGCTCCTTCGAGTTTGAGAATCCATGGGGAGGTTGGGAACCTTTCGGTGATGTAAGCATAGCTGAAAAGAATCCCTGTTTCGACAAAAACCCCCATTACGCACACCTGACTTATGCCGGACAAATCACCGGAACCGGTCTGGAGAACGAAGGCTTCAAAGGTATCGGTATAAAAGCTAATGAAAATTACGACTTTTCCTTATATGCCCGTACCGAGACCAATAACCCGATCAAACTACGTATCGAATTGGTAAATAGAGATAACGATATTTATGAGACACAACACCTAGAGATAAAAGGAAAAGACTGGAAGAAATATTCCGTTATCTTGTCTCCCAAAGCGACCGAGGCTAAATCACGCCTACGCATCACGATGGAAACGGCAGGCACCTTGGATCTGGAACATATCTCCCTTTTTCCAGAAAAGACATTCAACAATCGCACGAACGGCCTACGCCGCGATCTAGCACAAGCGTTGAAAAATCTAAAGCCGGGAATCTTTCGTTTCCCGGGTGGATGTATCGTTGAGGGTACAACCATCGCCACACGCTACCAATGGAAAAATACGGTAGGCCCCATAGAGAATCGGCCTATCAATATCAATCGGTGGAATTATACATTTCCTCACAAGAAATTCCCAGACTATTATCAATCTTACGGTTTGGGATTCTTTGAGTATTTCCAATTAAGCGAAGATATCGGAGCTGAGCCCTTGCCCGTATTGAATTGCGGGCTGTCATGCCAGTTTGAGAATGAGGGCATGGACCAACATGTACCGGTAGATAAATTACAACCTTATATAGACGATGCCTTGGACTTAATCGAATTCGCCAATGGCCCGGTTACCTCCCAATGGGGCAAAGTGCGTGCGGATATGGGGCATCCGGCTTCTTTTAATCTGAAATTTATCGCTATCGGTAACGAGCAATGGGGACCGTTATATCCCGAACGCCTCGAACCGTTCGTGAAAGCCATCCGAGCTAAATATCCGGAGATCAAAATCATCGGCAGTTCCGGTCCTAATTCGGAAGGCAAAGATTTCGAATATCTATGGCCGGAGATGAAATGCTTAAAAGTAGATCTGGTGGATGAACATTTCTATCGCTCACCGGAATGGTTCCTAAATAGTGCCAAACGATATGATTCGTATGATCGGCAAGGCCCCAAAGTGTTCGCCGGTGAATATGCTTGCCACCCGACTAACCGGGAGAATAGCTTCCTGACCGCATTATGCGAGGCTGCGTTTATGACCGGTCTTGAGCGAAATGCCGACGTGGTCGAATTATGCACATACGCCCCTTTATTCGCACATGTCGATGCGTGGCAATGGCGCCCGGACTTAATCTGGTTCGACAACCTAAACATCGTGAAAACTCCTAACTACTATGTACAACAATTATACGGGCACAATGCTGGAACAAACGTATTGCCCCTGACGATGAACAAAGAAGCCGTTACCGGGCAAAGCGAGCTATTCGCCACAGCCGCTTTCGACAAAGGCACAAACGAGTTCATCATCAAAATCGTCAATACCAGCATCCAGAGCAAAAAAATCAAATTAAACCTAAACGGAATCTCATCCGGCAAGCATAAAGGAAAGTTGACAGTCTTACATGCCTCAGACCTAGAAGCGAAGAATACATTGGGTAAACCGGAAACAGTCATACCCATTGAATCAGCGGTGGAACTAGAGGCTCCCGCTACTGAAGTCTCCATCCAACCATTAAGTTTCTTAGTCTATAGGATATCGCTATAATCTATCATACATACGAAAGTTATGAATATTGAAGAGTTTAGGGAATATTGCCTTTCGTTGAATGGTGTTTATGAAAAAATGCCTTTCACGAATGTCCCTGATAAATACAGTCGGGACGTTCTTTGCTTTTATGTAGGAAGTAAATGGTTTTGTTTTGTGAATATCGAAGTATTTGATTTTTGTTGTATTAAATGCGATCCCAATGAGTCGGGTGAATTACAAGCCCGATATTCAGAAATAACACCCGGTTGGCATATGAATAAAAAATACTGGATTAGTGTCTATTTTAATCAAGATGTACCCGACAACAAGATCAAAGAGCTTATAAAACAATCCTACGATATCGTATATCAATCTCTTCCTAAAAAGGAAAAAGGGATGTAGATTTTAGCGCAGTTACTCCGTTTATTTTCCATTTGAGAAGGACGTTTGAAAGATTATACGTACATTTGTGAATTCACCTAAACGACTTAAATATGATGCAAACAAATTTACAATTGGACCTTGCCTTCAACTATCTGGAAAATACCGGAACCAACATCTTCCTTACCGGAAAAGCGGGAACAGGAAAGACCACATTCTTGAAAAAACTTAAAGAGACTTCCCCAAAACGGATGATTGTGGTAGCACCTACCGGAGTGGCGGCGATTAATGCGGGAGGGGTAACCATTCACTCCTTCTTTCAGCTACCTTTCGGACCGTATATACCGGGTAGCGAAATGGCCTCCGGGCAAAATAAATCCTATTCTCATAAATTCAGCCGGGATAAGATCAATATCATCCGTAGTATGGACCTGCTCGTTATTGATGAGGTCAGTATGGTACGTGCCGATTTGCTGGACGCTATCAGTGATATGCTACGTCGTTACCGGGATAGGAATAAACCCTTTGGGGGCGTTCAATTATTATTGATCGGAGATTTACAACAATTAGCCCCCGTAGCGAAGGAGGACGAATGGAATTTGTTGAGAGAACATTACGCCTCTCCCTTCTTTTTTGACAGTAAGGCTCTTTCCGAAAGTGATTATCTTTGCATCGAATTAACTCAAGTATATCGCCAAGCGGACGATACGTTCGTACGCTTATTGAACAATATCCGGGAAAACCGCTTCGACGAGAATACGCTACACACCTTAAACCAACGTTATATCCCCAATTTTAAACCAAATGACAAAGCGGGTTATATCACGCTGACAACCCATAATTATCAAGCCCAGCAAATCAATAACCGGAAATTGCAAGAATTACCCGACCCGGCTTATACGTATAAGGCGGAGATCAAGGATGACTTTCCGGCTTACTCCTACCCGACCGACGAGGTATTGGAGCTAAAGCAAGACGCTCAAGTCATGTTCGTAAAAAACGACTCTTCCGGCGAAAGACGATATTATAACGGAAAGATCGGCCGAATTGTCTTCATCAGCCCGAGCAAGATTATCGTATCCGACGAATTAGGAAACGATATCACCGTAGACCGGGAGACATGGACAAACGTGAAATATACGATCGACGAGAACACGAAGGATATCACGGAAACAATCGCCGGCTCTTTCAGCCAATACCCACTGAAAACCGCTTGGGCGATCACGATCCATAAAAGCCAAGGCTTGACTTTCGAACATGCCATCATCGACGCATCCGCCGCCTTCTCACACGGACAAGTCTACGTTGCCTTGAGCCGTTGCAAGACATTGGAAGGAATGGTATTGAGTAGCCCGATCACTCGAAACGCCATGATTAGCGATGAGAAGATATTAAGTTATACCTCTTCCCTCTCGGAGCGTCAACCGTGTGAAGACCAACTGCGTCAAGCCCAACAACAGTATTATTTGAGATTGGCAACCGAGCTATTCGACTTCAATCCCGTACAACAAAAGTTGCAATATACATCTTACGCAGCATACACCCATCTGCAAAAACTATACCCGGAATTAAGCAACCAATATCCCCGGGTACGGGATTATTTCCGTTCGGATATAGTAGAAGTAGGCGAACGTTTCTGCCAGCAACTCACCCGTATGATCTCCAGCACGAATCTCTATGATACGGACGAGCATATACAAGACCGCATCCGAAAAGGTTGCGCTTACTTTCTGGAAAAGATCGAGACCTATTGCCTCCCTTTGATAGAGGCTTCCGACGTGGAGATCGACAATAAAGAGGCCCGTAAGGCATTTACATCCGCATTAAAAGCTTTCAGCGATGAGCTTACGATCAAGGTCGCTACATTAAAAGCCTGCCAAGATGGTTTTCGTCTCATCGACTATCTATCCGCCAAGGCTAAAGCGAACATTGAGGAGTCGGCTGTTGCCAGCAAGCGGAAATCGACACGGAAATCGACGGAAGCGGAAAAGATCCCCGTCTCCACGGATGTCTTACATCCTGAGCTATATGCCCGTTTGAAACAATGGAGATACGAGCTTGCCGTAGAAAAGGAGTTGCCTCCTTACACGATCTTGCAACAGAAAGCCTTAATTGGCGTTTGCAACACTTTGCCCACGAACTCGAAAGAACTGTTGAAGATACCCGGAATCGGCAAAAAGATCATAGAGAACTACGGTGAGACCCTATTAGAAATCGTATCTTCCTACTCACCTTCCACGCATGGGAACGGGCTGTGAGATACGGAGACAACTCACGATAGCGGCGACTAAAGCGAAACCGACCGCCACATACATACAAATCGGCATACTATCGGTCGCAGAGGTGACACTAAAGATCAAAGCGACAAATGTCGTCCCCAGCGTTTGCCCCAGCAGTCGTGCCGTACCTTGCATACCGTTCGCCCCACCACTCCGGGAACGAGGGGCGGCCGATATCATCGTACTATTATTCGGGGTCTGGAACAGGCCGAAACCCATACCGCAAAGCATCAATCGCCAAGCGATATCCATATTGGTGGGTTGCTCCGGCAATAAAGCCAATAGAAGAAGTCCGGTCGCATACACCACCATCCCGATACCGCCTAACAATCCGGGATGATATTTCTCGATCAGCCTCCCGGCCACCGGAGCGATCAAGATCGTCGCTACCGGCCAAGGAGTCAACAGCAGCCCCGTCTCCACCTCATTTCTTCCGGCTACATTTTGCAAATAAAAAGGTAATGATACCATCGCCAACAACTGTGCCGTAAATGAAGTAATCGAGGATAATACGGACAAGGCGAATATCGGAATCCGCATCAAGTCCAATGGCAATATCGGAACCTCCTGCCGTAGTTGCCTGCGGATAAAAAATGTTCCGATCACCAATAGAAGAAGAACCTGTAAAGCGATCATTCTCCAGTTCTCATGATGGGCGATGCCTTCCAACGAATAAATCAGCAATCCGAAAGTCAAGGCATTCGAGATTCCACCGATCTTATCAAACTTTCGTTTCGGCCCATCCTTGCAAGGATTTTGAGGCAAAAGAAAATAACCCGTTATAATCGCGCAAATCCCTAAAGGTACGTTGATAGCGAACAACCAATTCCAAGAAGCGACTGATAAAATAGCGCCCGCCAACGACGGCCCGGCAGCAATCGATACCGCCACGACCATGGCATTGATACTCATTCCCCGCCCTATATATTGAGGAGGATAAATAATACGAAGTAAAGCGGTCGTCACGCTCATGATAGCCGAGGCTCCGATCCCTTGCAATATTCTCGCGACCGTCAACATGGCGAAAGACGAGGATAAGGCACAGAATAATGACGTTGAGCAGAATATTGTCGTCCCGATCAAGAAAATCCGCTTATATCCATAAATATCTCCCAAAGCGGAGAATGATAAAAGAGACATCGTAATCGTCAGCTGATAAGCGTTGACAATCCAGATCGTGGAGGAAGGGGATGTCCCGAATTCACGGGACAAGGTAGGAAGCGCCACGTTGACAATCGTACCGTCCAACACGGACATGGTCAATGCCAACGCAACCGCTATTACTGCCCAATAACGCCTCGGTATAAATCGTATCATATTACATTATTTCTTCAAATCGAAACCCAGCATCATGCCATCATATTCACTTGCCAACTTATTGATAGCTTTCAAGGTCGTATTGCTGGATATAGAAGAAACCGTGCTCAAGAACTTCAGTAATTTATCCGCATTAAAAAGCAATGTCAACTCATTACCAGAAAGGACGACATGGGCGGTAAGCGTAGAAACGGTCAGCTTCTTATTACCCACCGTATACCGTAACGTCACCGTTTTATCTTCCGGACTCACCGAGTAAGTACCTTTCAGGCTTCCCCTTTTCAATGCGCTCGTAAACGTACTATCCGAATTAAAGACATAATTAAATACACCTTCCACGATACCTACTTTCGCGCAATATTCCTTCATTTTCTTCTCTGCCTCGGTAGCCGCCAAGCTTCCCGCTACATTCTTCAAGGCATTATCACCTTCCAGTTGCAGGGCAGGGTTCACATACATCCAAGTTCCCTGTAAATTCTCGAAAGTCACGGCTTTCCCTCCGGTGACAGAAGTCACGGCGTTCTTTACGGCAGATGAATTTAAGATATCTTTCAAGGACTGTCCCTTCATGTTTCCGGGAATCAACAAAAGGCCGCATACGGCCATCCACATACATAGTAACTTTTTCATCTCTTTGTTTTTTACTCAATTAGAAAAATCGGCCAAAGATACGAATATTATTCATACATTTGTTTTAAATAACTTTATACAAACATACCATGAGAAAGCAAGTCGTACGTATTTGTATGTTACTGGCCTGCGCCTTTGGCTTTATGCAAGGGCAAGCCAGCATCCAGCCTTCTATCGTAAAAGCTACGATAGACGAGCTAATAGCCAAGGACGCTAAGAATCAAGCAGGAATCACGAAGGGTGTCGAGCAAGTAGCCCGCCTCTGGCAAACCTCCGATGGGGATGAGCAAGCGTTTCAAACCTTCTGCCGGGAGAATTATCTATCCGATCCCGCCGAAAAAGACCAAGTTTTCCTCAAGATCAGCGAGTATCTTGAAGGTATCAATGGCAATTTCAACGAGATGGTACTCTGTCTGCAACGAAATTTGAACCTAGATACCGGACCTCTACACGCCATCGACGAGAAATTCGGGTCCTACAGCCCCAGTTCCCACCTAATGGACGATCTATACGCCAACAAGATCGGCTTCATCATCGCCCTCAACTTTCCCCAACTTACTCTCAAGGAGAAAGAGGCGTTAGGTGATGACCGTAAAGCATGGGCCTACGCCCGTCTGGGCGATATGTTTACGGAACGGATACCGGCGGAAGTAAAGCAAGCCGCCGCCGATACGGAAAGTGACGCAGATATTTACATCGCGGATTATAATATCTATATGGGGCATTTACTAACTCCTAAAGGAAAAACCATTTTCCCCTCCGACATGCGCTTACTTTGCCATTGGAACCTTCGCGACGAGATCAAGGCCAATTATAACAAAGGAAAAGAGGGATTGGAAAAACAACGGATGGTATATGAGGTCATGAAGCGAATCATCTCGCAAGAAATCCCGAAAGAGGTGATCAACTCGGATCGTTACGAATGGAACCCGTACGCCAATACGTTATCCCAAGCTGGAAATGAACTAGAAGGTACCCCTGAAAGCCCGGCCCGCTATCAGAAAATGTTGAATAATTTCAACGCCATGCAGCGTATAGACAAATATACGGGAAACACTTATATAGACCGTAAGTTCACGGAAGATATGGAAATAGATGTCAACGATGTAGAAGCCCTGTTCGATCAGTTCCTTTCCGCCCCCGAACTAAAGGAAGTGGGGAAAATCATCACCAAACGCCTCGGACGCAAACTGGAAGCCTACGATATATGGTACGATGGCTTCAAGGCCCGTAGCAATCTGGACGAGAACAAGCTAAACGAGCAAACCCGTACCCTGTATCCCGATGCGGTAACGATGGAAAAGAAGCTACCGGAAATCTTACAGAAACTAGGATTCAGCCCCGATCGTGCCCAATATCTGGCGGATAAGATCGCAGTCGATCCCGCCCGTGGTTCCGGTCATGCGTGGGGAGCCTCCATGAAAGGCCAGCGTTCCCGTTTACGTACCCGTATTCCTTCACAAGGGATGGATTACAAAGGATATAATATCGCCATCCATGAGTTTGGGCACAACGTAGAGCAAACGATCTCATTATATGATGTCGATTATTATATGCTCAACGGAGTTCCCAATACGGCTTTCACCGAAGCGCTGGCCTTTGTCTTCCAGAAAAGAGACCTTGAGTTACTGGGCATAAAAGACGAGAATCCGGAAAAAGAAAAGATGGATATCTTGGATAAGATATGGAGCATGTATGAGATTTGCGGTGTTTCCATGCTGGATATCTCCGTATGGAAATGGATGTACGCACATCCTAACGCTACCGCCGGGGAATTGCAGGAGGCCGTGATCCGTCTTTCCAAGGAAATCTGGAATAAGTATTACGCTCCGGTATTCGGTGTGAAAGACGAGACCGTTCTAGCGATTTACTCCCATATGATCGGTTATCCGCTCTACCTTTCCGCCTACGCTTTCGGACAGATTATCGAGTTCCAACTTGAGAACTACCTCAACGGCAAGGATTTCGCGAATGAGGTTAGCCGTATCTTCAAGCAAGGCCGCCTCACCCCGAATGTGTGGATCAAGCAAGCTACCGGCAACGATCTTACCGTAGATCCGATGTTGGAAGCACTCCGTAAGGTATTAAAAGACTAAACTACAGACTAAAAGAAAAGCCATCCCGATACCGAGATGGCTTTCTTTATTTATATCAAGAAACTTCCGATTATAACTTGTCGTTAGAACCAAGAACGTTGATAATCTTGTGTTTGTAAAGTTTCTCCATGTTATCACGAGCCGGGCCCAGATATTTACGAGGATCGAATTCAGCCGGTTTCTCAGCGAAAGTCTTGCGGATAGCGGCAGTCATCGCCAAACGAGAGTCTGAGTCGATATTGATCTTACATACAGAAGATTTAGCAGCCTTACGCAACCACTCTTCAGGAATACCGATAGCAGCCTTCAAAGCGCCACCGAATTTGTTGATAGTCTCAACCTCTTCCTGAGGAACAGAAGAAGAACCGTGAAGAACGATAGGGAATCCCGGAAGTTTCTCCATAACAGCGTCCAAAACATCGAATGCCAATGGAGGAGGAACCATCTTACCTGTAACAGGGTCGATCGTACATTGCTCCGGAGTGAACTTATAAGCACCGTGAGAAGTACCGATTGAGATAGCCAAAGAATCGCAGCCCGTACGAGTAGCGAAGTCGATAACTTCCTCAGGATTGGTATAAGTGTGGTGGTCTGAAGAAACCTCATCCTCAACACCTGCCAATACACCAAGCTCGCCTTCTACAGTTACATCGAATTGATGAGCGTACTCAACAACTTTCTTAGTCAAAGCGATGTTCTCTTCATAAGGAAGGTGAGAACCGTCGATCATTACAGATGAGAAGCCAGAGTCGATACAGCTCTTGCAAGTCTCAAACGTATCACCATGGTCTAAGTGAAGAACGATCTGAGGATTCGGGCAACCTAATTCCTTAGCATATTCAACAGCACCCTGTGCCATGTAACGAAGCAAAGTAGCGTTTGCGTACTGGCGAGCGCCCTTTGAAACTTGCAAAATAACCGGAGATTTTGTCTCTACAGCAGCCTTGATGATAGCCTGCATCTGTTCCATGTTATTGAAGTTGAAAGCAGGAATAGCATATCCGCCCTTGATAGCCTTAGCGAACATTTCTTTTGTGTTCACCAAGCCCAAATCTTTGTAATTTACCATAGTTGTTATTATGTTATTACGTTAATGATTAAAAACTTGCACAAAGATAATCAAGATTCACGACAAATGATGCTTCAAAGCATATAAAATAACACAAAATCAACGCTCTTGAAAAAAATAATACGATTTTCTTTGTTTGTTTGTGGCAAACCCTTACCTTTGCAAGCCAAAATACCGGTTACCAAATATATACAGAGTATAAATTAAAATAGATAATAAAGCAATGAAAAAAGGTATTCATCCTGAAAATTATCGTCCTGTAGTATTTAAGGACATGTCAAACGATGATGTATTCATCACTCGTTCTACTATTAACGCTAAAGAGACGATCGAGATCGACGGCGTAACTTATCCGTTGGTAAAGGTCGAGATCTCTAACACTTCTCACCCGTTCTACACTGGTAAGTCTAAGTTGGTCGATACAGCCGGACGTGTTGATAAGTTCATGAGCCGTTATGGTAACCGTAACAAGAAATAAGATTTCTTTCTTTAAGAAATAAAAAAAGGTCACGATTTGTATCGTGGCCTTTTTTTGTATCTTCGCGGGAGTTAACATAATGAAATATCATGGCAAAAACGAAAGAACAATTACTAAACATCTTGGCCCAGTTCCAGTTGGACGAGAAAGTAGTTTCCGCTGAACCATTCGGAAACGGACACATTAATGATACATTGAAAGTGACCAACGAGAAAGGGGAGATCAAATACGTGCTACAGCGTATCAACCATTTAATCTTCACCAATGTGGATATGCTGCAAAATAACATCCATGTGGTTACCACTCATATCCGCAAGAAGCTGGAGGAAAAAGGTGAAACGGATATCGACCGTAAGGTATTAACCTTCTTGCCGACTAAAGACGGGAAAAAATATTATTTCGACGGAGATAGTTATTGGCGGGTATGCCTATTCATCCCTCGCAGCAAAAGCTATGAGGAAGTAACTCCTGAGCTTTCTTATGAGGCTGGCAAAGCGTTCGGTGATTTCCAGACCATGTTGTCCGATATACCCGAGGGTACGCTGGGCGAGACCATCCCGGATTTCCATAATATGGAGTTCCGCTTGCGACAATTCCATGAGGCTGTAGCCGCTAATCCGGCAGGCCGGTTGGAAGAGGTGAAAGATTTGGTAGAGGAGATCGAGAAACGTGCCGAAGCGATGTGCATTCAAGAACGCCTGTACCGTGAGGGCCAATTGAAGAAACGCACGAACCATTGCGATACAAAAGTTAACAATATGATGTTTGACGCTGATAACGACAAGGTGCTTTGCGTGATCGACTTGGACACCGTGATGCCGGGTTTCGTCCTTTCCGATATCGGCGACTTTATCCGTACCGGAGCCAATACGGGTGCCGAGGACGATGAGAATCTGGATAACGTAAACGTTAATATGGAGATATTCAAAGCCTATACCCGTGGATATATGGAAAAAGCCAAGGCGTTCTTAACTCCTACCGAGATCAAATTGCTACCTTACGGTGGACGCTTATTGACTTATATGCAGACCGTTCGTTTCTTAACCGATTATATCAACGGCGATACCTATTACAAGATCCATAGCCCGAAACATAACTTAATCCGCACAAAAGCCCAATTCAAGCTACTTCAAAGCCTAGAAGCCCATGCGGAAGAGATGGATCAGTTCATGAATCAATGGTTATAATATAAAGTAACTGAGAAATATAAAAACGGGCGGGGTGACTCATCGATTCATCCCGCCCATTCTTTTTATTTCGTCCAATAATCCAACACCGTAACCGCCGATGCCTTCCCTCCTAACACCTTGCCAAACGCTTTATGCGCCGGATGTACCAAATAGGCGTCCCGATCCGCATCCGAATGAAAAGTCAAGAAAAAGCAATGAGTCAAGCCCTGTTGCAATCCCTCCGGACTACAATCCGTTCCCCACTCATACCCTTTGATCAAGTCGATTTGAGAAGGCAACTTACAAAAGGCATCCTCAACCTCTTTCACCTGCGCCTCGGACACATCCGGCTTAAAACCGAACATAACAACATGGCGAAGAACTTTCTCCGGCTTTTGAGTATTCGAACAGCCTACCATAGATACCGAGAACGCGATAACCGCAAGGATAGATAATACAGATACTACTTTCTTCATGATATTCAAGATTAGATTTCTATTGCTTTGTTATACGTTGCAAAGATAGTATAAAATCCAGTACAACTTGTCCAAAACCTCCATATCCTTTAGCCCTTTCCATCCTTATCTTTAGACTTTTCCTCAAGAGACATCCATCATCTATCAACTGTTGGACGATCATGCAACGGCTGGTAGAAGATCATGCAACAGTTGGTGGACGATCATGCAACGGCTGTCGCATGATGAACACAAGCAGACAAAAGGGCTAACATCTGTAAGGATACAGCCTAAACCTACAAGGGAAAAACCTAATACTATAAAGGGATTATTTTCAAGCGAACCAAATCTTAAACCTCGTCAATCCATCCGGATAAGAGCGAAGAGAGAATCGGCAATCATGTTTTAACAGCACCTCACGGATAAAGATCAAGCCGATGCCCTGTCCGTTCGGCTTCGTAGAGAAGAACGGGCTGAATAGTTTCGTTTCCGTATCCTTGTCGATGCCCTTGCCCGTATCGGCGATCTCCAAGCAGGTGGGACGCACTGTCGTCCGGATATAGATCTTTCCATCCCGATCGATGGATTCGGCGGCATTCTTGATAATATTGACCAAGACTTGCTCGAATAAGGAATTATCCAAATTCACGACTGGAGATTCCTCGCTCAGATCCATGACAATCTCGATATTCCGGTTCTGGCAAACCGTCTCCATAAAGCGTTTGCAAGCGAACACCACTTGGTTCAATTCTTGCGGACGGCTTTGAGGTTCGGGTATACGCACCACATCAGCGAAATTGGTGATAAAATGGCTCATGCTATAACAACGTTCTATGGAGACCCGCAAAACCTCGCAGACATCCTCCATATCCTCCATCCCACTGAAAGTAGACTCCAGCGTATCCAAGGTAGAGGTGATACCCGCGGTCGTATTATTCACCTCATGAGAGATCATACGTATCACCTTCTCATACGCCTTCTTCTCGGCCTTGAACACCTCTTGGGTCAACGTCTCTATCAAATAAAATTGGTGGTGAAAACCCCGGTCTACGAATGAGGAATGCGTACATTTATAAATATTAGCGTCGTTCAGCCGGACGGTTTGCGCTTGATACATCGGAACCCGTACCAATTCTTCCGCCAAGGGAGAATCTAGTTGAAGAAAACGTTTTCCCACCATATCCTCCGAGCTTTGCGCGCCAAACAATTTACACGCGGCCGGGTTCATGGATAGAATCTCCTCATCCAAGTTCAAGATGATCACTCCCATCGGAGAGGCGTTGACCAGCAAGTCCAAGAAATGGTTTTGCTCCCGGAGGTGCAAACGCTCATTCTTCAACTGCTCCATCATCTTATTAAACACATCGACCACCCGGTCCGCCTCCGTTTGCCCGACCTTTCCCAAGCGGGAACTAAAGTCTTGCTCTTTCAATAACTCCATACCGTTACCGATGATATGCAAGGGCTTTATGATACGGCGATAAAAGACAAATAAATAGATGATCGTAAGCAAGACCAAGGCTTCTACCGCGAAAAACATCCGGATAGAAGACGTATAAAAGACATAATAAGTCACCACCGCCAATATAGTCAACAGCAGCGTCGTCAATATCCAGAATAGTCCTTTCAGCCTCATCCTTGCCTCTTCTTATTTATCGATCGGGATTCCGTATTTCTCTAATCTCCGGTACAATGCGGCACGACTGATTCCCAGCGCCGTAGCGACATGCGATAAATTACCTCCATGCGCTTCCAAGGAGCGTAAGATGGTTTGCTTCTCCAACTCATCCAAGGTCAAGCCCTCCAAAGAAGACGGAATCGTCGATTTAGAGCTGGATGTATCCACGCAATGAACCTCGAAATCAGCGGCATCCAAAAGCGTCTTACCCGACACAAGGATCGTCCGCTCCACCAAGTTCTTCAACTCACGGATATTACCGAGAAAAGGAAGACGGCTTAAATAGGTCTGGGCATCCGATGAGAACTCCACCCTCGGTAGCCCATTGACCTCCGATTGCTTATCCGCGAAATATCGGGCCAGCAATGGGATATCCTCCCTTCGCTCACGCAAGGCGGGTAAATGCACCGTGATCAAATTGATCCGGTAAAAAAGATCCTCACGGAACGTACGGTCCGCCACCATCGATCGTAAATCCCGGTTCGTAGCGCTTACGACCCGTATATCCACCTTCCGGGGGCGGCTATCCCCCAAGACCTCAAAGGTCTGGTCTTGCAATACCCGAAGTAGCTTTACTTGGCAAGACAGTTCTAAATCGCCGATCTCATCCAAGAAGATCGTACCTTTGTTCGCCATCTCGAAACGTCCTACCCGATCCATGTATGCGTCCGTAAAAGCCCCCTTCTTATGTCCGAACATCTCGCTTTCAAAAAGACTCTGGGATAGTCCGCCTAGGTTTACCTTTACGAAAGCCTCTTTCGACCGGGGGCTATTCGCATGGATCGCTTCCGCTATCAGCTCTTTACCCGTACCGCTCTCGCCGGTAATCAAAACAGAGGCATTTGTCGGGGCGATACGCGAGACCGTCCCCAATATATCCATCAAAGCGGCACTTTGCCCCACGATCTTATCAAAATGAAATTTATGGTCGGCATCCGAACGGTTCAAGGGAGCGTTTGTCCCTTTCTTCTGCTCGCTCAATTCCAAGGCGGTCCGGATCGATTTCAATAATACCAAGTTATTCCAAGGCTTCGTGATAAAATCGAAGGCTCCGGCTTGCATTCCCTGCACTGCCAAAGAGATCGATCCCCAAGCGGTCATCAAGATCACAGGTACATCGGGACGAAAGATCTTCACCTGTCTCAATAATTGAATCCCCTCCTCGCCCGTGGTAGTCAGCGTGAAGTTCATATCCATCAAGATCAGCTCCGGCACCGTGGCACGGACCACCTCCAAGGCCTCCTTCGGCCCCGGAACCGCCTCCGACCGGAAACCCGCACGTTTTAGCAGGAATGTAAGCGAGGAACGAACAGCCGCATCATCATCTATTATCAGTATCATATAATCAATTTATCGTTTCACGATTTCCTCGAAATCGGCATCTAATGTACGATTATTCAAGAAATCATACAATGTTATACTACGGATGTTATAAAAATAACGCCAGTAATAATACAGTTCTTGGATATGCTTTTGCTTCGCATCATCCTTCGAACTCTGGGCGTCATTCAAGTCTAGGATATCGATCTTTCCGATCATGAAAGTCTCGATCGAGGTCTTGTAGCGCTTTTCCGCCAACGTGTCCACCTCGGCGGCTATCTCCAATTGAGCGGCCTGATTGTTGAAATTCTCCACCAAGAGGAAGATATCTTGATTGAAATCCATTTGCTCCTGACGGATCTTGGAAAGTACGACATCCCGATTCGATTCGGCTACTTTTACCTTACCTTTTCGTTTTCCCCAGTCCAAGATAGGAATCGAAAGCCCGACCTCTACGATCTGGTTATCTTTCAACGGGTTGTAAGCTCCTCGCATGGACACATCCTTACCGGTATAACCCACGGAGGCAAACAGGTTAATACTTCGACGGTTTCCCTTGGCGGTCGCCACATCATAATCCGCTTCCAACTGACGGCGCATGATATTCTTTGAGAACGAGTTATTTTCTTGAGCCTTCTCCAATACCGCCTGATAATCCATACGGACCCCTTCTATCGCCTCGGGAAGAACAGGCTCGATCACGTCTTGCTCGCTCATCCCTAAAAAGGAACGGAGCTTGAACATCATCGCGTTATAATTGGATTGAGCCTCGGTTAGCTTACCTTTCGCTTGCAAGGCCGACTGTTTCAAACGCATCAACTCGCTCTCCGAGATATGCCCGATCTTACGCTTCGCTACCGCTATGTCATAGAGTTTATTGGCGTTCAGCAAGTTCTGATTACAGATATCCAGATTATCTTCCGCCAACAGTAAGTTGAAGTAATTCGTGATGGTAGCGATCGTTACATTCTCCACGTTCTCCATATAAGCGGCCTTAGCCTCTTGGTAACGAACAGGCTCGATACGACGTTTCCATTTTTGGTCATTCACGCCGAAGATCGGTTGCGTCAATGTCAAACTAACAGGTACGCTCATAAACTCGTTGTAAGCGCCACTACCTAGCTGACGGGTAAAATCCAAGGAGGTATTCAAGGCGATCTTACCTCCGGTCAAGGCTATGTTCTGGGCGATAGAGATCTCTCCATTTAAGCCTAAGGCATTGTTTTGCACATAGGTATAAGAACCATCCGATTGCTGGTACTTCGAGTATTGCTTGCTATATGAAGGCAGAGTCCCCGTAAATATCACTTCCGGCAACTGATCCGCCCGATGCGTACGGAATTCCCAATAGGCCGTTCGCAACTCATTGAGCGCCACGGCAGCGTCTACGGATTGAAGCTGTGCGATCTGGATCGCTTGCCGCAGGGTTATTCGAACTTTATTCGTATTGTCTTGGGCACATACTCCCGAAATCCCCGCCCACAGACAACACATCGCTATATAGATCCTTCTCATCTTAGTATAAGTTTTTTTATCCTGCCTAAGGCAAAAGGCATGCCAAAAACATATACTATTGATAATCCGACAAATAGGAATATTTAAAGTGTTCGATAATGAACAGTGTGTTCGTTTTTGGATACTTATCTTTGAATGAGTTGATTATTGACGATCGATTTATATACCTCTTCCCGTAAAGGACGCGACACCGGAATTTTATGCTCCCCAATGATTAATAGATTTCCTTCTATCGCTTGTACATAAGAAAGATTCACGATGAAAGAGCGGTGCACTTGCATAAAAATTTGTGCCGGCAACGTTTCCAATATACTCTTCAACCGGAGATGAACGATCTCTTTGGAAGTGAGGGTATGGATAACAATATAGTTCTCCATGCCCTCTATAAATTGAATCTCCTTTAAATAAAGCCTTTTAAGTTGCTTCTCCGTCTTGACAAAGATATAAACAGGCTCCTCGCTTTTCGATGTAGATTCCATCAACGCATGTGCTTTATTGACCGATTTCAGGAAACGGGAAAAAGAGATTGGTTTCAATAAATAGTCCACCACGTCAAACTCATATCCTCTCAACGCATACCGCTCGTATGCCGAGGTGATAATTACCTTAGGAGCGTTCTGAGCACTCTCCAAAAAGTCCAGTCCAGACATATCCGGCATCTCTATATCCAGAAAAAGCAAATCCGCTTGAACCGAATTCAGCATATTATTGAGTTGTATAGCGTCCTCACATTCTCCGACGATGGTCAGAAAATCAATTTTACCGATGTGTCGCCGAAGTCCTTTTCTGGCGATTGGCTCATCATCCGTTATGATACACTTTATTTCCATATTATTCTGATAAATCAATACATAACTCAACCCTAAAACGGGTATTGTCTTTTTTTATACGTAGCTCATGTTTATCCGGGTACAATAGCTCCAATCGTTTTCTCAGATTGTCGATCCCAATGCCTTTCCCCTTTCTTTGTTCCAAGGAGTCCGGATTGAAAGTATTGCTTACTCCAAAGCAGACCTTTGACCTCTCTTTCCGCATAGATACTTGTATCCAATACGCTTCGCCCACATATTTAAACGCATTCTCCAATAATGGAAGGAAAAGCAACGGATGTATTTTTTGTCCGGTCAATTCCGGGTCAAAGGACTCCTCGAACTGTAAGCGTTTCGTCATACGAAGTCGCTGGAATTGAATATATGTTCGCAAATAATCAATCTCCTCTTCGATCGTCACTTTCGTATTTATATCATATAATTGATAACGGAGTAAGTCCGAAAGTAACTCTACAGCCTCAATCGCTTCCTCATTTTCCTCATCAATCAAGAAATAGATCGTATTCAAGGCATTAAACAGGAAATGGGGATGGTATTGCATCTTCAGCAGCTTCAATTGCGTTTCCAATTGATCTACTTTCATTTTCTCCAATTGGACGATTTTCTCCGAATAGCGTTTGGCTAATATATTATTACGGATCAAGAAATAGTATAGGAGAAAGATCGGCACAGCTACCGCATTGATCATTAACGCCTCTCCCCACCGATAGGTCGTTCCATTTATAGAATAGATCACGATATATAAGCCGATATTGAGCACGACTAAATTAAACAAGACCACCCATAGATATTCCCGGAACACCGGGCGGGACCTCCGCTCTTTATTCCTATCTAAAAAAGTATTAGCCAAGTAATTAAAAAACAAATAAGATAAGCTAACGCCGATCAATATAATAGTAAGGGCCTTGATACGCCCGATCCACGCATCCACTCCCAGTTCCCACATGCGAACACCATAAGCGACATCCGTAACAATCCACAGGCAACAGATCGCCAATATCGCCATTAGCAACGGACTTAGAAAGTTATATTTTATCTTCATATCTGATTTCAAGCCATAAATTTATTCTTTTACTTTGATCTATGCTCGTATCACGGGCACTTTTTTAATCAACGAAGTTATCGTTCCAGATAAAAACCAACAAGTAATCTTGACGAATTGCGGAATATGAAAGGTGAATATCCTGTTTGTTCGTCAGGATATGCGATAAAGGCAAAAAATACCTATATTTGCCCTCCTCAATAAGAGATGCTATAAAAATGAAGAATGACGGTTTCACATTTCGAAAGAGAGCCAGAAGCTTTAAATTCGCTTTCAACGGAATCAAGCTATTGATCACGAAGGAGCATAACGCTTGGATCCATTGTTTCGCGGCAGTTTGTGTACTTATAGCCGGGGTGGTATTCGGACTTTCCCGCATGGAATGGATCGCAGTAACGATCGTGATCGGAGCGGTATTAGCTGCCGAGGCGGTCAATTCATCCATCGAGGCCCTAGCAGATTTGGTCTCCCCTGAGTATAATGAGGCTATCAAGCGAACGAAAGACTTGGCGGCGGGAGCTGTATTATTGATGGCGATAGCGGCAGCGATCGTCGGGTTTATCATTTTTATACCTAAAATAGCAACTATATTTTAAATCTATGAGACATATCCTTTTCGCAATTACAATGCTCATGCTGTGCCTGTCCGTTAACGGACAAGAATTGAAGGTGACCGGTAGCCGGAAAGCCATACGGACCTCGGGAGACGTATTGGTGTTTATCACTCCGGTGGCGAGTTTGGCGACAGTATTGGCAACCCAAGATTGGCAAGGGCTGAAACAAGGCGTATTCACCGGGGTTACGACATTGGGCGTAACCTATGCGCTGAAATACCTAGTGAAGAAAGAGCGGCCCGACTTCAGCGATAATCATTCGTTCCCATCCATGCATACCTCCGTATCCTTCGCGGGAGCTGCTTTTATCCAAAGGCGTTATGGATGGAAATGGGGTATTCCGGCTTATGCGGTATCTACCTACGTGGGTTGGAGCCGGGTCTATGGGAAGAAGCATGATTGGTGGGACGTGGCGGCGGGAGCCGTTATCGGCGCCGGTAGCGCCTATATCTTTACCCGCCCGTTCGCAAAGAAACATAACCTGTCTATCAGCCCGGTAGCGGGAGACGGGCATTATGGGGTATATGCGTCAATGACGTTTTAACTCGCAGATTTTTGCCAAGCACGAAAACAGCCCGGCCATGTATCACTACAAGACCGGGCTTTCAATTGTGTGTAAGTGTATATGTTAAACAAAAAAGTCATTCATACCGTAAGGCATCCGCAGGCTCCAACCGGACCATTTGGTGAGCCGGATACCATATCCCCAAGATGATCATCACCGCCATGACCAAGTAGGTTATAAAGAAACCCGCCACGAAACGGGCTATCGTATAATCCATATAGAATCCTTTCGTCAATTCCGACACATGAAGATTAAAACAGATCAATAAGGCCGGGATCGCGATCAATGTCAACAATAATAACCCCTCGGCAATCATGATCCCCTTTAAGCTGAAACGGGTGGAACCCAAAGCGGTCCGCAAACCCATCTCCCCTTTCCGTTGTTCCGTGCGGAACCAGAACGTACCGATGATCCCCAAGAATATATTGAACAGCAAGAAGCCCATCACGGCGATCTGGTTCTGCAACTCGGATTTTACGCCGTTTCTCAATTCCATGCTATATCTCAAGTCCGAGTATGGGATGACATCCAGCAAATACAAACGATCTATGGAGAGTTGCTTCTCCATTTGCTTCACGAAGAACTCCGGGAAATCATGATCCGCGGAAGGGTTTACCCGGACGGCGATCTTCACATGGAAATCGGTATCGTCCTCGGCGATCTCCTCATCCGTCAAAGGCATGAACAGCCAGCTACAGCTTTTCGTGAAACGGTCGGCACGGAAATCGGCGGTAACCCCACCGATCGATCGCCTATCCCCCCAGAAGGAAATCCCCTCATCCCGTTTGCCGCCTTTCTCCTGAAATTCCCTAAACAGGCCGGCGGAAAGAACAACCTGACGCCCGTTCAGCATCTCTTCCCAATCCTTCTTCTCGCCTTCCATGGGACGAAAATTAAACACCTCCAGAAAACCGGGTGTCACTTCCAGTAGCTTCACGTACTCAACATTTATAGAATCGTTCACGTCTACCTGCATGTACCGGTTCTCTCCCGTATGCGGCATGGACATCAGCCCCACGCCCACCGCCTCTACGCCCGGGCAGGTCTTGATACGGTCGATCGCCGTCAGCATGCTGCGTCCGGAAGTGACGTATCGATAGGTAGAATCCATCTCGTTCCGGTCTACCTCCTCCACACCCATCGAAATCCAATAGACATGGTCGATATCCCATCCCATCGGGGCGAAGAAGACTTTCCCAACCGCCATTAGCGAATCGATTATGTACCACAGAACCACGAATACCAACAGGATCTCGGCGGCAATCCACCCATTGCGCCTACGTTGGTTCCAGATGATCTTTACTAGATGCTTTATCATTTCAGTGACGAATTATAGAATTAACAAAACCGGTTATTACTTATCATTCAATGAATCCACTATATTCCCATTAGAGGCATTCCACGCCGGGATCGCCGCACTCAGCAGATTCAGCAATAAACAGAACAGGAAAGCAAAGAAGAATATAGCCGGACGGATCAACATCCCCGCGCTCAACGTCAGGCCGCTATTCAAGGAAGCCAGCTCGAACGAGCCTAACAGCCAATCCTTAAGCAAGAAGATCGCCACATAGGAGAACAGCAATCCCAACACCCCGCCCAATAACGTCACGGCGAGATTCTCCGCCAGTACCTGCCGTATCAACGTGCCACGGTTCGCGCCAAACGCTTTCCGTACCCCCAGCTCCCCCATGCGTTTCTGCATCCTTGACGCAGTAAGCCCGCTGAGGTTCATAGCCGGGACCAGAAGCAAGACGATCAAGACCAACGCATACTGCCCCAACATTCTCGGCACGTCGGGTACGACATTACTCCACAAGCGAAGGCGGCTCTCCATCTGCGTATCCGGCTGCTTCATCAAGTCAATCTTGAGTTCTTGCAAGGAATTATTAAACCGGGCTACGTTTTGCTCCACCTCGGTCTTGATCTTGTCGAAGTCACCGCTTGAGCGAGCCAATATCAAGACCCTATAACTACCGATCAGCCCCTCCAATGTCTCCTCGTTTATCAGCCGATCCACATCGGATTGAGCATAGGGAATCCAGATCTGGGCATACGCATGGTTGGCGAGGGGAGATACGTCCTCCACAATACCGCCAACCACGTACGGACGGCGTGCCACCAATATCGTTTGCCCTATCACGCTCTCATCGGCCAATCCAAACATACGGAACGACAAACCACGGCTGATCACCGCTTTCTTGATATTACTCTCCACATCGCTCCGCAGGAATGGTTTTCCCGCCAAGAACTCGAAATCGAAGATCTTCCAGAAGCCCTCGTCGGTCCGTATCTGATCGCATTTCATCCGTCTCGTTTGATCCGTGGAAGTGACCAGCGTTTGCATCCGCATCAATTGCATGCTGACGGCCTCCGGGGTTTTCAGCGTAAAGAAGCACTCCTTAGCCACACGGCCACCGACAAGGGAATAGTTCATACCGCCATCCTCCTCATTCTTATGCGTGATCGCCACGTCCTTCACATAAAGCGTCCGATCCCGGTTCAACTCCGGCTTGAAGCCTTTATTTTGTATCTCGAAGACAATGACCATCACCATGATCATGCAGATCGCCAAGGCCGTGCCCAGAATAGTAATCACACTGAAGAAAGGGCTTTCTTTCAGCATCTGTAGAGCTTGTCTAAAATATTGCCTATACATAAAGTGTTCGTTTTTATGACTGTTATCTATCTATTAGCAAATGCTGTGCCAAAGACGTAAACAACTGTATATCAACAGACATATCATAAAAAAGTGTCCGATAACGAACATCTGGCTCGTTATCGGACACTCCCGAAAGCAGGCTACGCTACCCTGATCACTCGTAATGCAGAGCCTCCGCCGGCTCCAAGCGAGCTGTCGAGCGGGCGGGATACCATACGCCACAGATGATCATGAGGACGATCAAGACAAACGTAATCCCTCCACAAATCGCGAAGCGCAGCCACGTGAACGGAAGCTGATAGGTATCTATCAAATCCATATGGGCGATGTTGAAGCTGATGACTAAGGACGGGATAAACGCCAAGACCAGCAATAGGACACCCTCTCCCACCATGATCGAGTTCAACTGACGGCGGGTAGAGCCTAAGGCCATCCTAAGCCCCATCTCGCCTTTGCGATATTCCGTACGGAACCAGAAGGTACCGATGATGCCGAGGAATATATTCGCCAATAGGAAGCAGGCTACCGCCACACGGGTTTTCACCTCGTTCTCTACGCCGATCGAACGGATATAACCGTCGCGAATATATGACAAGGGCTGTACGTCTAGCAGATAGAGGTTGCCTAGCCGAAGCTGTTCGGCCATATCCTTGCGGAAGCGTGCGGGGAAATCAGCATTATCGACATCCGGACGGACACGTACGCAGAGTCGCACGGCATCTATCATCCCCTCATAGTATCCTTCCTCCATCCGGCTTAGCCGCAGGGCCCTATAGACGTTGGGTTCCGCCTTGGTGTACTCATGACGGCGGATGGGGACGCTGATACCACGGATCGTCTCCTCGATCTCGTCGGTCACATTCCCCCGGTACGCCTTTTGCCCGAGTAGGGAAAGGCCGGGATTCATCGTCTCCACGTCGGCGGAGATTACGATGGAGTTGTTATCCTCGATGGCCCGTTTCAAGGAAGCCGTCTTGCCGTCCTTATCATAGATACGGAACACGTCGAAGAACTCCGGGGTGACGAAAGCATAGCGGCAGGGCACCTGCAACGTATCAATCCGCCAAACGAGGTTACGGCTTCCCATATAATAAGGCATCCCCCCATCCGTAAGGCAGGCCGATTCCACGCCGGGATAGGTGCGGATGCGATCCAACGCCGTCAGCAGATGAACACCATCCGGCCGCTCCCGCTTCTCCTTCGGGATATAATCCGGGCTTCTTTCCGAGAGGCTGCTGATCACGATGCTGTACGTATGCCGGATATCGAAGCCCAGAGGAGCCGTATACGTGCGCCCCATCACATACAGGTAGTCCACAAGGAACCAAAGGAAGACCGAGACCAGCAATAACTCAGCCCACAACCAAGCGTTTTGCTTGCGCTGGTTCCAGATCAATTGTAATAAATGTCGTATCATATCTTTCTATTATTTTAGTATAGCTATCATCCAACGCGGGAGATTAATGAACATTCTCGTTGAGAGCCGAGATGATACGCATCCTTGAGGCTCGCCAAGCCGGGATGCCGGCGCTCAGCAGGTTCAACGCAAGACAAGCAAGGAACGCATAAAGGAAGATCAATGGATTGAACATCATCTCCGCATTGACGAAGGTGCGACCGATACCCATCGATGCCGTGCCCGTATCCAGCAACCAATCGGACAAGAGCAGTACGGAGGCGTATGAGAAAAACAGACCTAACACACCTCCCAGCAAGGTCTGCAACAGATTCTCGTAGAGTACCTGCGTCAGTAATTCCGAGCGTGTCGCCCCGAACGCCTTCCTCACCCCGATCTCCGCCATACGTTTACGCATTCGGCTTTGCGTGATACCACTCATGTTGATGGCAGGGATCAGCAAAAGGACAAGAACGATGATCAGATATTTCATTACCAGTTCCCGTACATTCGGCTCAGAGAAAGCGTCCTCGCGAGCCAAATCGCCCAAATGGGTATCGGGTCCTCCTCCAATTTTCAGTAGGTGCGTGCTTTGTGATTCGTTAAGGCGAGCGATATTCGCCTCAGCCTCGGAGTGGATCGCATCAAAGTCGGCGGACGAACTTGCGAGGATATAACAACAGAAGCCCCCGATGAGACGGTCGGAACTATCATCATACAGGGAATTGTCGGTGGTATAAGGCAACCAGACATCGCCATAGGCAGACTCGGCTAGCAGGGAGACATCCCGCACGACGGCACGGATGGTATAGGGCACGTAGCTGATCTCGACGGTACGGCCTACAACCTCGGTCGTGCCATACAACCGGCGTGCCACGGACTCGCTTACCACAGCATCCATGATGCCACTTTGTACTTCTTCCTCGCCATAAGGCTTACCGGAGAGGAAACGAAAGTTGAAGATATTCCAGAACGCCGCATCCGTAAAGGTCACGTCGCACTTGAACTCCACCGTATGATCCGCCACTGCCGCCAAGCGTTGCACGCCATGATAGGCCATGCCTACCTTCTCGGCAGAGCGCAAGGGATAGAAACAATCTTTCACCACACGGGAAGCAAGAAAGTAGCAGTCGTTATAAGATTCGTTCTCTTTGTAGGAGGCACGGGTATCACTGACGTACATCATCCGGTCTCGATAGTCTTCCGGTGAGTAATTGGCGGTACGCATCTGCCATACGATCACGATCACCATGATCATGCAAATCGCCAAGGCCGTACCGAAGATAGAGACTCCGGAAAGGAGCTTGTTCTCTTTCAATAAGGCCCAGGCTTGTTTTAGATAGATCTTGTACATATTCATTTGATTTAATTATACGATTCAGTCGGTGGGAGACGGGGCATTATCTGTTATCCGTCATACCGCAGCGCCTCGGCCGGCTCCATCTCGGCGGCCTTGCTGGCGGGAAGCCAGACGGCGAGCAGGATGACGATAGCCAGCAGTATCCATGTCAGGATATTCACCAGCAAGAAACGGAGCGGCAGGATCGCCGGCCAGTAAAGCTCCGGCAAGGTCCCTTTGGGGATGTCCAAGAAGCCGACCATCACGAATTGGGCCTCTATCAACAAGGCGAGCGGGGTAGCCATGAGTAACAGGCATATGCCCTCACGAGCCATCTGGCTACGTATCTCTTCACGGGGCGAACCGATCGCCATGCGCAACCCGATCTCTCCCCGGCGCATCCGCACCCGGTACCAGAACGTACCCATCACGCAAAGCAGGATATTCAAGCCCAAGAAGGCCATCAACGCCATACGGACCCGGTAATCGTAGGTAACGCCAAAGGAATAATCGGTATCGGCCTTGATCCGTTCATAGGAGGTCAGGCGTTTCAGGTAGAAGTTCCCCACCCGAAGCTCACGGCTCATCTTCTCCCGGAACGTATCGGCGAAACGAGGGCCTGCCACGGCAGGATCGATCCGTATGAAATAATTCATCTCGGGGATCTCCTCCGCCGAGGGACGGATCGCCAAGAAGGCGGCACCTTGGGGTAGGCTATTGTCAAAACGCTTGATATCCTCTAATACGCCCTTTACGATATAAGTCGGGCCCTCCTCGTCGAAAGGGTCTTTCACCTCACGCCCAACGGCGGATGCCTCTCCAAATACCTTTCGCTCCACCATCCGGGTGGTTACTATAGCGCGGGGGTCTCCCCAATCAAAATCGGATGTAGATACCGGACAGCCGTCTTTGGCGTACGAATGGTTGAAGACCGACAGGAAATCCGTGGTAGGATCCATCTCATACCTCATGACCGCTTCCCGCTTGCTCGTATCGGCCGCGTTCGCCAAACCGATACCGTAATAACAGCCCGTATAAGGCGTGGAGTAACAGCCCGAGGCCGCGCCCATCGCCTTCACCCCCGGATAATCACGCAAGCGGTCTTTTATCCGCTCATAATTTCCCAGCATGGCGATCGAGTCGCTCTCGGTGGCTCGATAGTCGGGGGAGGTTTCCGGCAAGAGGCCCATTTCTACCTGCCAGACATTCGCATAGTCACGTCCGGAGGGGAGACTACGGTTATAGATCTCCACGAAGAAGTAATCCACCATGTACCACGCCAAGCAAAAGGCGAGCAGCAACTCCACGCACACCCACACGTTGCTACGCCAGCGGTTCATCAATTGTATCCAAGTCATTTTCCACATATCTTTCTTCCCTCCATTTAAGCGTTCAACGAATCAACGATAGGCCGTCTTGACGCACGCCAAGCGGGCCACAACGCCGACATCAGGTTTAACAGGAAACATACGCACAAGGCGATCAAGAAGACCCACGGGTTGAACAGCATCCCCATGGAGAGCGATACGTCCACGCCATCCGGGGCGGCATCCGAGAAGCCGTTGCCGATCTTGAAGACCCACGAGCTGGCGAACGTCACCAGCAGGAAGGAGGACAGCAGTCCCACCAAGCCGCCCAGCAGCGTATACAGGAAGTTCTCCATCAAGACCTGCCCGATCAACGCCCCCTTGGGAGCCCCGAAAGCACGCCGCACGCCCAGCTCGCCCAGACGCCGCTCCATACGGGAATCGGCCATGCCCGAGAGGCTGACGGCGGGGACGAGCAGCAGGAGCAGGAAAATCACCCCATAACGGCTCAAGTCTCCCACGATATCCGGCTCCACGTTCGACCAATACCGGAAGATACTCTCCCAATGGCGATCCGGCTGCCCAAGAAGGGAGAACTCACGTTTGCCATCCACGTTCAACGATTGGTTGAAGCGACGCACGTTATCCGCCACCGCCTCCCGCACCTTGCCGATATCGGCCTTGTCCTTCACGAGCATATAGACCTTCAAGGGGCCTAGCCCGGGCATACGCGCCTCCGAGTATCGGACCCGCTCCTCGAAGTCGGGCACTTGGGTATATGGGTACCAGACCTGCGAGAAAACCCGATCCATCAGGTAAGATACGTCATCCACCACGCCCACCACACGAAATGAGGTAAAGTCGAGGCTCAAGGTCTGCCCCACGGCACTACCTTCTCCATAAAGCCTCTTGGCCAGTGAGCGGGCGATTACCGCCACGGGCATCCCCGACCGGAAATCGGCCTCGGTGAAAGGCTTACCCTCCAGGAAACGGAAGGAGAATACTTTCCAGAACCCATCGTTTACCCCCATCTTCATGACCGGTATCTGCACGGGACTGCCCACCGGCTGCACGAAAGCGGAGGCAGCGTCATCGCAACATAGCGCCAACGCCTCCAAGCCGGGCACCCCCGCAAGGCACTCTTCCACGAAGCGGGGCGATACCGGGCCACTGCTCGTGCCCCCTTTCTCATTCTTCAGCGCAGCGCTCTTCACGGTCAGCAACCGGTCCCGGTCCATCTCCGGATAAATAGAGGCCATTTTCACGTAAAACACGATGGACAGCACCATCACCAGCGAGATCGCCAATCCCGTCCCCACGATATAGACCGAGCTGAACAGCCGTTCTTGCCGGATCAGGGCCCATGCTTGTTTTAAGTAGATCTTGTACATATTCATTCGATTTAAATATTCTATCAGTCGGTGGGAGACGGGGCACGCCCCGTCTCTACAACCGGGTGTTACCTGTTTTCTATTATCCGTCATACCGTAATGCGTCAGCCGGTTCCTGCCGGGCCGCCTTACGGGCCGGGTACCAGATAGCCAAGAAGACGACGAACGCCAAGACACCCCCTGTCAGCAGGCTAATGGCCGTGAAGCGGATCACGCCGCAGGGCACGATATCGGCCACCGCCAGATTCAGGCAGATCAGCAAGCCCGGCACGGAAGCGATCGCCAGCAGCAACAAGCCCTCGCCGATCATCAGCCCCTCTATACCCTTGCGGGTGGAGCCCATCGCCATACGTAGCCCCAACTCCGAACGGCGACGGCTCACGTGAAACCAGAACGTACCGATCACCGCCAGAAACACGTTCACCAAGAAGAACAATCCCATGGCCGATACCAGCCGATGGGCGCTCGTCCGCTCCGAGTTCTCGAGATAAAAGGCCCGTATCCCTTCGTAGTCCCTCACTTCCGATACCCAGTAATTACCCACCATCAAAGATCTACTCATTTCCTTACGGAACTTGGCGGCGTAGTTGGAGGTAGAGACCTCCGGACGGGTGCGGAACGTGATCTGCACTCGCGTGAGTCCCTTCTCGTCCAACTGGCCCTTGCCGAACATCCCCCGCAAGTCCAGTGGAGAGAAGACACTATGCTGATTCCGGGAATCGTACTCGGAGTTTCGTACCGGCTCCGTAACCGCTATCACGTGACAGGGCACGGTATCGTTGTAATTATAGATCTCGGCCCCGATCACGTCGGTATGGCCGTATAGCTTGCTCGCCAGATCGGCGGAGAGGATCATCTCCCTCCCCTCCCGAAGCCCCGACAGGGTCTGCCCCAGTCTCTCCGGGCTTTCTCCCGTAGCGGAGCGGATGCCGAACACCCGGAAATACCCCGGCGAGACGATCATTGCCCGCACCCGCTGGTTGATCGAGTCTTTCAAGACTCTGCTGCCGATGTTCGAGTCGGTATAAGGCAGCGAATAATACGAGAGCCCTACCACCTCCACGTCGGGATGCCGCTCGATACGCTCCACGATACGCTCGATGTTCCGCACCGGCTCCTCGCTCCCCTCCTCGTAGGCGATGAACGAGGGACTGTCGGACGGCCGTATGGCGAGCGTCACGTTGTACACGTGATCCAGCTTGAAGCCCACCGGCATCCGCGTCAGCATCCCTTGCGCCACGAAGTAGTACATCATGAACCACAGGATCACGAATACGACCAGCAGTTCCACCAGTATCCAGCAGCTTCCTCCCAAACGGGACCTTATCAACTTTAATAGATGTATTACCATAGCCGTATCCTATTTATCGTTCAACGCATCCGTTATACTCACCCGCACGGTACGCCAAGCGGGTATCATAGAAGAGAGCAGGTTCAGCGCCACGCAGACAGCGAACGCATAGGCGAACACCTCCATATTCAGCAGCATCCCCGGCGAGAGGAAGATATCGTTACCCGCCCCGGAGCCCATGCGATACAAACCGGGGGAAAGAAGGATGCCCCGGAATACGAACACCAGCACGTACGAGAACAGCAGTCCCGCCATGCCCCCGGGCAACATCAGCAGCATATTCTCCCAGAAGACCTGCCCCATCAACGTCTTCCGCGACGCCCCGAAGGCCTTGCGTACGCCTAGCTCAGACACCCGGTCTTGCATCCTCGAGGCGTTCAGGCCCGAGAGGTTCAGCGCCGGGACTAGCAGGAAGAGGAAGAGGGCGACGCCCAAGACGATATACGTCTCCGGCCCGAACAACCGCGACAATAACTGGTCGCCGAACGAGCAGGGCGGCTCCACTCTCACCTGTCCCTCCCGCAAGCCGCTGTTGTAGCGTCTTACTCCCTTCTCCAACTCGGCGGAGAGGGCCGGAAGATCCGAGGCGTCACGCAGCAGGCAGTTGGCGAGCAGCAGTCCCACCGAGCCTTCCCGCTCCTCCAAGGCGGTATCCATGATACTTGCCATCGAGGTGTAGGGTACCCACGCCTCGGCGTAAACGTCGGAAGCGACAGCGGATATATCCTCCACCACGCCGCTAATCGTATATTCTATATCGTTGATCAAGACGGTCTGACCGGCTACCTCGGTACGCCCGAGCAGGCGGCGTGCCAAGGAACGGTCAAGCACCACACGGGGCATCCCGGAAAGGAACTCGGCACTGGCGAACGGCTTCCCGTCCAAGAAGCTGAAACGGTAGACTTGCCAAAACGCGTCGTCGCATCCCATCAATTGTACTTTCGGCGACTCGTCGCTACCCGGCGCTTGGATGAAGATGTCCCCCACCTCGTAAGGCATGATGGCGGCGTTGGTGGTGACCGCCACTTTCTCAGGTGTCTCGAGGCCGTAGAGGACCTCCTTCACGAACCGGGGTCCGCAACCGCTGTTCAACGAGCCTTTGCCCCCGTTAAACTCATACGATACGTTCGATACGTAGCCCATCCGGTCCCTGCTCACCTCCGGGGCGATATTCGCCGTCCGGATATGATAGACCACCGCTATGGCCATCACCATCGAGATCGCCAAGCCCGTACCGATGATATAAACGGCGGTGAAGAAGCGATTCTGCCCCATCAAGGCCCAAGCTTGTTTAAGGTATACCTTGTACATCGTTCATTATTTGTTAGTTCGTTTTATGGGTATCTGCCGCCTGCTTTCCGTAATTATTATACGCTTGGCATGTATTTCCAAATACTATTCATGTTATCTTTCTTATCTTTGCCACTCAATCATTCATTAAACCACGAGATCATGGATGAAGAAATACCTAAGTCGGAGCTGCCCAAGCCGTTTCGCAAGCTGAGCATCCGCGTCAACAAGAGCCACCTGCCCGGTAACGCAAGCTATAAGGGAAGCGTCGTATGGCAACGTACGCTCAGCATCGATGACATCGCCGCCCGTGTCGTAGACAAACGGAGCGAGTTCCGCAAGGAGACGCTCGTCAACAGCGGGCAGCGGCTCTGCTTCGTCCCCGGCTTCGCTTTCGGGGCAGGCGAGTGGGAAGCCATCGTCTGCACCCAGTTCACCCCTACTTATCACCTTTATAAAGAGCCCCGGTATGGTACGCTTACCTTCACCGTGATGTGAGGTATCGAGACACCACGGGTGATACCTTGCCTCATACGTTTGAGGTATCGTACCTCATAGCTATGAGGCAAGGTGCCACCAGCAGTGCCTCACACATGGAGATCCCCCGTATACGGCTCCCTTACTGCACCTGCCTTCCGTCGAAGAAGCGCACGGTGCGGCTGGTTTGCTTGGCCTGCGCCTCGTTGTGGGTTACCATTACGATGGTGCGGCCGTCCTCCTTGTTGAGTTGGTGAAGCAGGTCCATGACCTCGATACCCATCTTGGAGTCCAAGTTACCGGTCGGCTCATCGGCGAGAATGATGTCGGGGTTACCTACGATCGCGCGGGCGATGGCCACGCGCTGGCACTGGCCGCCGGAGAGCTGCGTCGGGAAATGGCGCATACGGTGGCTGAGGCCGACCTTCTCCAGCACGGCCTCGGCCAGCTTGCGGCGCTCCGAGGAAGAGACCTTGCGATAGAGCAAGGGAAGCTCCACGTTGTCCAGCACGTTCAGGGAATTGATCAAGTGGAAGCTCTGGAAGACGAAACCTAGTTGCTTGTTACGGAAAGCGGCCAACTCCTTGTCGCTCATGCCTACCGTGTTCACACCGTTGATCTCGACCGTGCCGGAGGTAGGCAAGTCCAGCAGGCCCATGATATTCAACAAGGTGGATTTCCCGCATCCGGAGGGTCCCATAATGCTGAGAAACTCGCCTTGCTGTACCTCTAGGTTCACGTTTTCCAACGCGACTGTCTCTATCTCTTTCGTACGGTAAATCTTCTGTAAATTCGTTAGTTTGATCATGACTGTAATATTTTAATTGTTATTGTTTGACTCTTGTTATTGTTAAACTCTTGCTATCGCTAGGCTTTGCCACCTAAAAGCAAATTACGTGCCAGAAACGTATCTCATTGATTCCATGACATCTCCATAAAAAAGTACTGTCCGTTATCGAACAGTCGATTCATTTCCGAACAGTCGGTTCGTTTCCGGACACGGATGCCCGTGCCATCCGTGCCGTCCGTGTCCGATCATTCCTGCCGCAAGGCGTCCGCCGGATGCATCCGCATGGCCCGGTAAGACGGGAAACTGATTCCTACGACAATCATCGCAGCCATCACCGCATACGAGAACACGAAGCCGAACAACAGGCGTGAGGCCATGTCGGGCGGTATCTCCGAGCTTTGCGTCATCTCCATATACAGCAGGTTGGCGAAGATAGCGGCGGAGGGGATGAAAGCGATGGTGAGTAGCGCCAAGCCCTCCTTCACCAATTGCCAGAATATGCCCTTGCGGGTGGCTCCCATCGCCATGCGGAGGCCGATCTCGGCGCTCCTTTGTTGCGTGCGGTACCAGAAGGTTCCCACCACGCCGAGCAGGACATTCAGCAGGAAGAAGGCGATGCCCGCCACGTAAAGGCGGACTTGATCCAACCAACGCTCAAGGAACTGGTCCCGGTAATGGGACATCGGGAAAACATCCTTCAAATAGATATTACCCACGCGCAATTGCTGCTCCATCTCCTTCCGGAAATCGACGGCGAAAGCGGCGCCGTCCGCACCGGGCTTCACCCGGATGAAGGTGTTCAAGCCCTCTCCGACCCAATCGCCCTCCTCGGCCACCTTGTTCTCGTCCACCAGCTTATAGTAAGCGTAATCATAGCCGGTGAACTCGCAGTAACGTTGTTTCTCGCAGACACCACCGATACGGTAGGCCACGCTATCACGAGAGCCTTGGTCGGTGATATAGATCTCTTGGCGCACGGCCGCCGCAGGATCGCCGAAGAAGCTGTCGGCGACCGTACCCGTCACCACCACTTGGTTGTCACGCAGGGCGTCCACCAACTCCGAGGGGGACCCGCCTTGTGCCGTCTTTACGTCGAACACCTCGAAATAGGTGGGCGATACGTAACGCACGAAGCCATTACGGATCAACGAGTCCTTCCGGAACGTGGCGTATTGGTTCGATCCCCGGTAATGGAAATGCACGCCGGTGGTGAAACAGATTGATTCCACGGAGGGGTTCCGGCGGATGCGATCCATCAAGGTCAGATAATCCCCGCCTCCCCGCTCGCTATGCACGGAGGTCATGTCATAGTCGGGGCTTTCCTCCGGAATCACGCCGAAGCTCACGTGATACGTATGTTCGATATTGAAACCTAATGATTGCGAGTAGAGCTTATACATCACGAACAAGGCGTCCGCCGCGTACCAAAGGAAGATAGAGACCACGAGCATTTCTAACCAGATAAACAAGTTCCCCTTGCGCTCGTTCCAGAGTTGTTTTAGAATCATCTTATACATAGCGTCAACCATTTATAGAGTCCGTAATATTCAATCTTGACATTCGCCAAGCCGGGAGGCCGGCGGAAAACAGGTTCAGCACGAGGCAGAACAGGAAGGCGGCGATAAAGACCGCCCCGTTAAACATCCCGGTGGAAAGCCCCGTCTTCCCCAGCGAGGTGGCCAACAACCAGTCCCTCAGCAACAACATGGCGCCGTACGACATCGCCAATCCCAGCAGTCCGCCGAGCAGGGTCAAGACCATGTTCTCGGACAGCACTTGCCAGAGGATGGTGCCTTGCGTGGCCCCGAAAGCCCGACGTACGCCAAGCTCGGCCATCCGGCGGCGCATCCTCGACAGGGTGATGCCCGATAGGTTCAAGGCCGGAACCAGCAGGAGGATGAAAAGGATGATGCCGTAACGGACGTAGAGGTAGAAGAGGTTCGCCCCGAACTCGCTACCGCCGCCGATCCATTCCTCGATCTGGGTGGAGGGCTGGTGAAGGATATCGGCCTTGACATCCCGGGTCTTGGCGTTGAACTCCTCGACCTTCCGCAACGCCTCGGTCCTCAACTCCTCCCTCGTGACACCCGGTTTCAGCAGGACGCAACAGCTATACGAGCCGTTGATGCCCTCTTGGTATCCCCCGTCGTCCTGCACCGTGTAAGGGATCCAGACCTCCGCCCACGCTTTCGAAGCGAACCGGGATACGTCCTTCACGACCCCGCAGATATTGTAGACGATGAAATCGAGCTTCATCTCCCGCCCTACGACTTGGTCCGTGCCGAAAAGGGCCAAGGCCACGCTCTCGCTGATCACGGCGTTGCGGATACCGCTCGTGAAAGCCGCCGGGCTGAAGGGGCCTCCTTGCAGGAAATCGAACTGGAAGATCTTCCAGAAGGCGGTATCCGTATAAGAGATGTAACTCGTCCGGTTCTTAAGCCCGTCCATGGACGAGGCGGTCAACGGCCTGTAGCGATCCATATTGATGGCGGTAACAGCCTCCGCCCCTTTCAGCGGATAGCAGCATTCCTTCACCAAGGGCAGTCCCAGCGACGAGTAGGAGATGCGCCGGTTATCATCCTTGCCATTGCTCATGACGGTCGTTATGTAGCAGGTGCGGCCACGGTTTACCTCCGGCTTGAAACTCGCCGTATTCACGACATACAGGATGACGATCACCATGATCATGCAAATGGCCAAGGCGGTACCGAGTATCGAGATCACGCTCAACAGCTTGTTCTCCCCGATCATCCTCAACGCTTGTTTAATGTATTGCTTTATCATAAACCTTTGTATTATAAATTATCTATTATCCGACCTAAACAGCGATTGTTTGTTATCATCCGACTTTGTGCCCCTACGGAGGCAAATAACGTGCCAAAAACGTAACCACCTGATTCCTAACATCACCCCGTAAAAAAAGCTGTCCGATAACGAACACTTGATTCGTTATCGGACAGCGATTATGGACAGTTTCAGATTTTATAATTCCCAACGTAAGGATCTCAGCAGTTCATCGATCTCGGCTGCCGAAATGGAGTCACGGTCGGCCTTATCGTAGATCGTGAGGAGAACAACCGTACCCTCATTATCTGCGCAGACAATGGCCTCCGTGTAAGTAATCACTCTCGCCCCATGGCTCTTTCCTTTTCCCTTGGAGGCGATGGCCATGCGTACCTTGCGAACGCCTTTGCCTAAGCTCGTCCCTTGATCGGGGTTCTCGCTCAAAGACTTACCCAAAGCCGATAAATCAGCCTTCAATGAGCTATACTTCTTACAGAGACGTTTGAACACTTTATCGAAGTCTTGATGGGTTTTTATCCTATACCTCATTGAGCAACTCACTTAAGTCTCTAAACTTATGCCCCACATCCTTGCCCTCACGCAAATCCTTCACGTCTTGCAGGGCATTCCTTAGCCCCGCCAAGATCTCCTCCTTGGTAGGCTCTGCGTAATCGTCTGCCGGCTTCTCTACCGGGGTTGCCTTACCAAAGGCAGCCATCTTCATATGGCGGACGCTGTCGAGGGCCTTTTTGATCAACTGTTCATCCTCCAAAGACATCACCTCTTGCAGTAACGACATTTTTAATTCTATAGCTGTCATAAGCTTGCTCCTTTCTCATTAATAAATTGACAGACGCAAAGATAGACAATTTATTCGTAATGCAACGCCTCCGCCGGAGCCATCTTTACCGCCTTGCGGACAGGGAACCAGATTCCCATGCAGATCATGCCGGCCATCAGGAGGTAGGAGACGCTGAGGGTTACTAGAAAGCGGAGGATGGAGAGGGGCTCGCGGTAGGAATCCAGCTTATCCAAAAAGGCCATATTGAAGACGAAGACCAGTAGGATCGGAACAGTGATCGCCAAGAGGCCCAGACCTTCCAGATACATGTACTCGCCCAGCCTGCCCCGGCTGGAACCGATCGCCATGCGGAGACCGATCTCGCTACGCCGCCGCTCGGTACGCAACCAGAACGTGCCTACGATACCGAAGAATACGTTCACGAGCAGGAAGGCCATCATGGAGAGTTTCTTGCTGTTCTCGTTCTTGGTAAACCGGAGTTGGTCATCACGCTGGTCGGCAAGGAGGGTGACACCGTGGACGAAGGTGTTATTTACCGTCATCCGATCCGCTGTTTTCTCCAAGAAAGCGTACATCTCATCCTCGGTCATCGGGCGTTTCGTACGTACCGATAGCTCAGCGCTCCTTACGCCGAAATTCTTCACGAACTCCCGCAAGGACTCACCTTTCAATATCGTGAAAGCGCAGTTCTCCGGACGGTCGAAGTCATTGCTACGGAAGGTAGGAAGGACAGCGGCGATCGTGAAAGGCTCGGAAAGGTCGTCATTCTCCGAGATCTGCCGGCCTATGGCGGACTGCCCCCCGAAGAAGAAATCCTCCGCCTCCGCCGTTACGACGAGCGGACGGTAAGCGTTCTCCACCAGCGGGGTGATGGCACGGCCCTCCTTATCCTTCATACGGAATACATCGAAATAAGAAGGAGATACTTTCAGCTTGTGGTAGTTCTGTCCTACCGCCTTCGAGGTATCAGCGCCCAAGGGAAGGAGCGTACCCCACGAACTTCCGTTTGAATAAGGCATGGACCAATACGTAACACATACCTCCTCGATCTCCTGCTCTTGGCGGATACGTTCCATAAGCTTCAACAAATCCTGTGTCGCGTTCGAGTCGTAAAGTGAGTCGGGCACATAACCCGGGGCGTTCGACGAGAGTGTGGAAAGCTTGAAACGCCACGTATTCGAGATATCATATCCCATCGGGGCGTTATAGCAGCGCACATCCACCCATAACTTATCCATCATAAACCAAAGGGCGCACATCACGATAACCAACTCGCCCAATATCCAGCCGTTGCTCCTGCGCTGGGCCCATATTATCTTAAATATATGCTTAACCATAATAATTGACAGTTGATAGTTGATAGTTGACAGCAGACAACTCATTATTCATTGTTCATTATTCATTATAAATTCACTCATTCCCCTTTAACGCTTCTACGATCGGTTGCCGTGTCGTACGCCATGCCGGTATCCCGGCGCTTAATATATTCAGCAAGAACGTAAAGATAAGGGCGGAGATAAATAAGCCCGGTTTAATAAGCATAGGCGCCGTAAGGCTCACGTTCTCGCTTAACATGAAAGGCTTCCCTACCACCAGCAACACCATCGAGAGACCGATACCGATCACGCCACCGATCAAGGTCAGCACAAAGTTCTCCGATAAGATCTGCATCAAAAGATTCTGCCCCGTAGCCCCGAAAGCCTTACGTAAACCGATCTCTTCTTTCCGCTTCTGCACAGACGATTGGATCACGCCCGTTAAGTTCAGCGCCGGTACCAAGAGCAAGAAGAATAGGAAAGCGCCCGATCCGGCCAAGAAGGTAGGCCAGTCCACCTTTTGAAAAGCGCCGCTTCCCATGGCCGTATCCAACTGGGAAAGTAGCCCGGAAGGGAAACCTACGTTATAATCGGTCTTGCTGTCATTGTAGCGACGGACCTGTTGGTCTAGCTCCGAGCGTATGGCATCGAAGTCGGAAGAGGAACGAGCCAATAAGGCCACGCTGAAATAACCGGCCATATTCTCCCCATACTCCCCATTTACACGGGTCAGGGCCTCATTGCTGCTATAGGGTATCCATACCTGAGCGTAGGAACTCATCAATGAGGAAGGTACGTCACGCACCACACCGCAGACGGTGAAAGTGATAAAATCCATCACGACCTGCCGCCCGACGGCCTGTCCCGTTCCGAACAAATCGGTCGCTACTTGTTCCGACAGCACCATCTTCGGTATACCGGATTGAAAATCAGCCTCGCTAAAGGGGCCTCCTTCCACGAAAGGATGGTCGAATATTTTCCAATGGCCCGCATCCGTATAACAAATCTCATACTCCTTGAAAAGCCGTCTATTGGGCAATGACAAGGAATGGCTATCACTACAATAGCCGGATACGGCCTCTGGTTTCCGCAAGGTATAGAAACATTCCTTCACGACCTCGCTGGACATGCCTCCACGATTACGATCCGATTCTCCGGGGGATTTCGAACCGACCTCCGTACCCCAGACATACATAAACCTAGACCGATTGGACTCAGGGGCATATCCCGTGGATTTAATCTGGAACACCAATACCATCACCAACACCATGGCGATCGCAAGGGCCGTTCCCGAAATAGAGATTACGCTTACGAGCGTATTTTCACGCAGCATTTGAACCGCTTGTTTGATGTACTGCTTATACATAATTCGAATCGTTATTTCAATTTCAGTTTATTCTTTTCCTTGAAGCTTGTCATATCGGAAACGACCACCTCGTCACCCGGTTCCAAGCCATTGACTACTTCTACATACTCAAAGTTGCTGTCTCCCAGCTGTACCTTCCGCTTGATCAATTGGTCTCCGTTGACAACAAACAACTCATACTCTCCTTTCCCGACGTAGAACGAGGCGTTGGAAATACGCAGCACATCGTCCTTGATGGCATTCATCACGTATACATCGGTCTTCAAACCGGAGCGCAAGCGGCGATGATTATCCTCCTCCAACTGTACCGTGAAAGAGATTACACCGTTCTTCGATAAGGGGGTAACATCGCTAACCACCCCATCCAGTTTATCGTTGCCGATCTTTACGACGGCTTTGCTACCGGCGGCGATCCGGTCACCATAGGTATCGGCGATCTCCCCCTCTATTTTGAAATGGGACAAGTCGGAGACGATAGCGACACGACTGCCTTGAGAGACTTGGGCACCTACCTCGTTGTTCACGTAGGTCAGGATCGCCTTGCGGGGAGAGCGTATCTGGGCGTCTTCCAAGGTACGCTTCGTCTCGGCTAGGCTCTTTCGGAAGATGTTCAGGTCGAGTTCTTTCACTTTATAATCGGCATCCGTCAAGGATTTCTCGTTCTCATATTTTTGCTCATCCTCTTTCAGTTTCAAGACGCTAACGTTATAGTCCAGTTCCACTTGACGGACCTTATCGGTCGTTCCGGCGCCTAGGCTATCCAGATAACGCTCGTTGCGCAACTCCACTTCCTTTCGGTTCAGTTCCATGCGAGAGACTTTCAATTGCATCTCCATCTCGGAAAGCTTATTGCGGTTTTGGATACGGAGTTGATCCAATTGGAGGCGTTTCATTTGCTCCTCGTCCAATTGTTTCTTATAATCCGTCTCGGCACTGAGCAAGTCCAGTTTCAAGATCGGAGTACCTACATCCACGGAATCGCCTCCCTTTTTATAAATCTCGACGATACGGGAGTTGATCGGTGAGTTGATGATTTCCTCGAAAGCAGGAACCACCTTGCCTGACGCGCTAACGGAAACCTCGATCACTCCTTTATCTACCGTTGAAAAAACCAAGTCCTTCCGTTGCAGGCTGGTTTGCATGAAACCGATCACCCCGCCTATTAAGACAACGGCAATACCAATCCCCGCCCCCAGCTTTATAAACTGTTTACGCTGCTCCTTCTGCCGAACCTCTTTTGATATCTCTCTGTCCATATTTCGTTTGTTTTTATTTTCCACCCTCCAAAGAGCAAACCCCGTGCCAAAAACGTAAGTGATTGATTTATTGAAGAAATAAAACAAAAGAGATGTCCGATATCGAACACTGTGTCCGCTTTTGTACGAAAACAAAGACATCAGCAATGAGAATCTACAGATATTCAATCATAATTAACATATAAATACTTGATTATCTTTACAAAAAGGACTATTTTTGGGAAAATCCATAATCAAGGAATACCAATCTTATATTATTTACCCTAAATTCTAAAGAGAGATGAAAAAAACAGTAACTTTCGTTTGGAGCATTTTCCTCCTCGTGTTTATATCGATAGATATGAACGCACAATCAATAAAAAGTTGGGATTACCCCATAAAACCAGGAACGGAGGCTTGGCAAGCATTATCCACACATGAGGATATGCTGAAAGCCTGCCAAATTCCGGCAGAGATATTAAAAACGGTATCAACAGAAGAGCTTATAGAACTTTGCCTTGCTTACCCATTATTAGGTGACATATTCGCTTACAATGGAATACAGGAAGGCATTAGCAAGGTTTCCGCACGTTTTAACGGGTTACAAGAGTTATTCAAAAGGAAAGACAATGCTTCTTTGCTATTTGAGAAGATGAAAAAACAAGAATTACTGAAAGCAGGAGTGTTGACTTCCATAGAAATAGGTAATGAAATTAGTCGGCAAATGGTAATCGAGGCTCTTCTGTCTAATGAGACGATATTATCTAATACAAATAATCTTTTACAGCAAGAGATCTCCTCCGAAGCCGTAAAGAGACTCCTTTACAAACAAAACAACCCGGATATTTATGGACAATATGGTCTAAAAACCGTAGTCTATCTCCTAGGTCGAAGTCTAGAACGGATAGACAACAAGACCATTACGCCCAAATTTAAACAATTCACCATCGATGAAAAGCTAACGGGCAGTAATGTAATCGAAGAGTTATTAAAACAATACATTGTAACCTTTAATAAATTGAGATCATGAAAAAAGTATTATACTATTTAATAATCATGCTGGCATTCACGCTGAACGCATGTGACAATGAAATGGATAATATGCAAGGAGGTGATAAAGAAATCTTGACATCCAGTTCAGAAATTGTCATTAAAGACGGAAAGATAACATATCCTAAATGGTTGGTGAATGTAGTAGATTCTGTCGCTCACTCCCATGTCAAGGGAACAGACTATCCATACCCTTGGGTCTTTACTATTCAAGGAGATGGAAAAGAACACATTCTCGTTTTGGATGGGGTGAATTCTTGTGCTTCTTGCGGGCAATTACTATTCTTGCTTTCCGGAGAACGAATCGAAAAATTCCCCAATGAATGGATCACTATGGAGAATTTAAACATGATTTGGGAGCCGAATCTCAATGTTGAGACAAAAGCTCAAGGAGCAGCCGCTACTGTTTACACTCCTAACGGGACACTCGTTAATGACACTTACTACAGAAGTGAGGAATTATCAGCCTCACAAAAAGCGAGCCATGACCAATATTGTACAACAACCTATTCACAAGCAACTCTAATAAGTAGTTCAACAACCACTTACAATTGTCATGCCTATGCTTGGTATATGACAGAAGGCGGATCAGCAGTTTGGATGGGATGGACTATTAATCCCACAAACGTATATTGGTTAGATGGTAGTTATATATCAACAACAGGTGCCGCAACCAAAGTATCCTATCTTAGTGATAATCACTCTGCCGTAACGACATCTACGCCCAATATATTCATCTCCAAATGGGGGGAATACGCTCTTATGAGGCATCCCAAAGCTCATTGTCCCTTTGATGCATCAAGCTTAAAATATATGAAAAAAAATGATATGCCGACTGTTTATATAGGGAAGAGTCAAGAGGATTATAGTAGCGGCAGTTCCTCTATCAATGCGCCAGGGGGTAATGCCACGACGACTTTATATGCTTACACAAAGACAGGAACTCCGACCTCGTATAGCTGGAACGCTGAATTCTATGGAGAATGCGATAGATGGTACACTTATCCTTCCGGTAATCGATTAGATGTTAGTGTCTATCTAAACTCCCAACATTACGGTGGATCTCTTCGCATCACCTGCGCAATGTATAATGGAAGTTCTTTAATAGGCACAGCAACCTATTATTTGAACGTAAATCCGTAGCAATTATACAAGAACAAGGATCTCGTCGAAACAAGATCCTTGTTCTTGATTCAATATACTTAAATCGATTTCGCTCAAAACTTTTCCGATAGGCCTGTTGTTCTATGCCCAAAACTTATAAACGCAAAATGTATGAACACAAGACTTATCCTATTCACATGTATAGCCGGTCTGACTCTCTTTTTCTCTGGCTGTAGCAAAAATGATGATGATCATCAAGGTATTATCCCTCTCCCCCCGGTAGAGAACGCTTTTCAAGAGAAATATCCCGATGCCAAGAACCCTGTTTTTGAGATCGAAGGTAACTATTATGTGGTAGATTTCAATAATGAAGGTTCCGAGACAACCGCTTGGTTCACGGATCAAGGCGTATGGATGATGGAAAAGATAGACATCTCTTTCGCCCAATTACCGGCAGCGGTATCCACCGCCTTCAAACAAGGCTTTTACTCAAATTGGACCGTGGATGACACGTACGCCATCAATCGCCTAAATATGGGAATCGTTTACAAGATCGAGGCAGAGCAGTCCAATAGCGAAGTAGACCTGTATTATTCACAGTATGGAAACCTGATCAAAGCCGTAGACGATGAGATCAATAATGACGTACCGATCGTTATCCCGAAAGAGGTCAGCAACCTGATGGAGATCACTTTCGCCAACGCCGAGTTGCTGGATATCCAACAGAACAGCCTAGGTTACGAGCTGGATATGATCGATAACCAGATTTATAAAGTGGCGCAATTGAATAAGGATTACAGGTGGCAAAGTACCACATGGGCCATGTCCGAGCAAGAGGTTCCGCAGATCGTGATGCAAGGCTTCGAATCCTCCGCTTACGCTAGCGACAAGGTACAGTCAATATATACGTTATTGAATGCCAATGGCACCTTCTACCTATTCAAGGTTTCACATAACGGGCAGGACGAGACGATTACCTTTGATGTATTCGGGAATATCGTGAAGCCTGAATAAAGAACGGAAACAACATCCAACTGATAACAAACCGCGCGATTCACAGCCGTCTCCGGACTTGAATCGCGCGGTTTGCGTTATATGATAATCAAGCTTATTTACTGATCAATTCCAAGGTCGCCCCTTTTACTCCCGGCGCGGAAGCCTCGAAATAGATCGTTCCCGGTTCCTCGGCCGTCTGCACGATAGCGGTAAGTTGCCCGCTAAACAGTTTCATTTCCGAAAGATGGAAGAGTTCCAGACTGGCGCTATTTCCATTTGCCGCCGCACGGTAGGCTCCGGCACCACGAACCTTAAACTGGATCTGTCGGGTATCATCCGGACAAAGGTTCCCGTTCTTGTCTACGACTCTAACATTGATGAAAGAAAGGTCTTTTCCGTCAGCCGTCAATTGGTTACGATCGGCGGATAACTCAATATGATGCGGCTTCCCTGCGGTATGAACCTCCTCCTCGGCCACAGCGTTACCCTCCTTGTCATAAGCGACCACCTTCAAAGTTCCCGGCTCGTATTTGGTATCCATCCACATCAAACGATATCGTTTCTGGCGCTCGAAACTCTTTTGAGCCGCTTCGGTATAACTACTATCGATACCGATGCTTAGATCTTTCGTACGTTTCCCTTGGCTCTTTCCGTTGATAAACAATTCGGCGGAAGGATAATTGGTATAAACGAATACGGGTGTCACCTCGCCCTCACGTCCCGGCCATGTCCAATGCGGCAGGATATGCAATGTCTTGGCGCTTTTGTTCCAATGACTACGGTATAGATAGTAACGATCCTTGGGGATACCCGCCAAATCGATAATACCGAACAAGGAGCTATGGCTTGGCCAATTCGTATAATAAGGAGTAGGCTCGCCCAGATAATCAAATCCTGTCCATACGAATTCCCCGATACAATACGGAAGGTCCTCATGCTGGATAAAATCGTCTTCCGGCAGATTAGACCAGCTGCAATGCTCCACGTCGTACGAGGAACTTTGGTGATCCTCATAGACAGCCATCGCCTTACGCTCTACCGGGAATTTATACACCCCTCGTGAGCTAACCGTGGAGGCAGTCTCGCTTCCCAAGATTATCCCTTGGGGTAATTTCTGGTAATTCACCTGATAACGGAACGGACGATAATTAAATCCCGCCACATCCATTACCGCCGCCATATTATTATTCACGACGGCATCCGGGGCATCCATACCTTGCGTCACCGGACGAGTCGGGTCTTCCCGATGGCAGATATCCTGTAAGAACTTGGAGATCTTACAACCGCTCTCATCCCATTGGTTAGGCACCTCGTTACCGACGCACCACATCACGACGCTCGGGTTATTCCGGTAATGATGTACCAAATTCACGAGGTCTTTCTCCACCCATTCGTCGAAAATCAAATTATAGCCGTTCGCGCATTTCGCCTTGTTCCATTCGTCGAAGCTCTCTGCCATCAACATCATACCCATCTCATCGCAAGCCTTTACCAACTCGGGAGCCGGCATATTATGGGAAGTACGGATAGCGTTGCATCCCATGTCCTTCAAGATCCGGATCTGACGACGGATAGCGGCATCATTGACGGCAGCCCCTAACGGGCCTAAGTCATGGTGATTACAAACGCCTTTGAATACCGTCTTCTCACCATTCAAGAAAAAGCCTTTATTCGGAATGATCTCGATCGAACGGATACCGAACGGGGTCGTATAGAGATCTTTCAGTTGATCGCCCTCATAGAGACGAGTCTCCGCAGAATACAAGGCAGGCATATCCGGCGACCATAAAGTCGGGGTCTGGATGATAAACTCTTGGGAGAGGCTATTATCATTGTACTTAATCTGTGAGAGAGGCGTAGTCTGCTCCGTCAACTTTTGCCCGTTCGGATTCCATACACTGGTTTTCACGCTATACTTGCTGGCATCGGCCCCTTCCGGCAGTACGATTTTCGTCTGTACATTGACTTTCGCAAATTCCTTCGTGGCGGTCGGGGTCGTAATATAAGTTCCCCAGACCGGGATATAGGCGTTTTCCGTCACGATTACATGTACATTCCTATATAGTCCCGCTCCCGGATACCAACGGGAGGATTCCGGCAAGTTCTCAAGGCGAACCGCCAAGGTGTTCTTTTTCCCCGGGATGAGCTGTTTCGTGATATCGAAATAGAAAGAATTATAGCCATACGGCCAATATCCAACCTCTTGCCCGTTCACGTAGACCTTGGCATGGCTCATCGCACCGTCGAACAGGATCGTGGCACGCTTCCCATCCGTAAATTGAGGAACCTCAAACTCGGTCCGGTACCAGCCGACTCCCACGAAAGGCAAACCTCCGGTTCGGCCGGCATGTTCCATGGCCTCCGTTTGTCCGTCTTGGGCGATAGCGACCTCTTGCTTATCATTCTGAGAGCTGAAAGGGCCGTAAATCGCCCAATCATGCGGAACGGTCACCGATTGCCACTTACTATCATTGAAAGTAGGATTGATAAACTCCGGGCGGTCTTCCCGGGTGAACTTCCAATTCTTTTCCAACAGGAACTCACTGCGTACTTGCGAGAAAAGCGCAGGGAAAAGGCAAAACAAACCGATCAAAATAGCGAAACTTGTTCTTTTCATTCGTTTTTTGTGTTTTTGTTATTCATAGCGGAACAAAAATAAGTATTTTTGTCTCCAATACAAACTAAATCAAAAGAATTGCACAGCATGTTGTTACAATTAGCTTTCGTTTTAATAGCCATCATTATAGGTGCCCGTATCGGTGGTATCGGATTAGGCGTGTTAGGAGGTCTCGGACTCGGTATACTCACCTTTGGATTCGGGCTCCAGCCCACTTCCCCTCCTATCGATGTCATGCTTATGATCGTTGCCGTAATAGCGGCAGCTAGTTGTATGCAAGCCGCTGGCGGACTTGATCTGATGGTTAAGTGGGCGGAGAAATTGCTTCGCAAGAATCCTCAACGAATCACGATATTAAGCCCGTTCGTCACCTATTTGTTTACCTTCATAGCCGGAACGGGGCATGTGGCTTATTCGGTCCTTCCGGTAATCGCCGAGGTCGCTACGGAAACGAAGATCCGTCCCGAACGTCCGATGGCGATCGCCGTGATCGCTTCCCAGCAGGCTATTACGGCCAGTCCGATATCGGCGGCTACGGTAGCCATGCTTAGTATGTTATCCGGATATCATATTTCCTTGATGAATATCCTTATGATATCTGTTCCTTGTACCTTATTGGGGGTATTGGCGGGAGCGATCTATTCTTTAAGGGTTGGTAAAGAATTGGATCAAGATCCGGAATACTTAAAGCGGGTAGCGAACCATGAGTTCAGCACGAAGCATTACGAGGCGAAAGGCGTTGAAAACCAAATGAAAGCGGCCTTATCGGTCTCTATATTTGTTCTCGCTACGATAGCGATCGTTATTTTTGGTTCTATGGAGTCCCTACGTCCGGTCTTTACCGTCGGCACGGAAAAGGTCTCGATGCAGATGTCACATATTATTGAGGTATTAATGTTGACAGCCTCCGCTTTCATCTTATTATTTACAAAAACAGATGGTATCAAGGCCGCACAGGGTTCCGTTTTTTCCGCAGGCATGCAAGCGGTGGTAGCGATCTTCGGTATCGCTTGGATGGGAGATACATTTATCGCCGGCAATATGACTGAATTAAAGGGATCTATCGAGCATATAGTTACACAGATGCCTTGGTTATTCGGATTGGCCCTTTTCGTAATGTCCATTTTATTATTTAGCCAAGCGGCTACCATTCGTGCGTTATTGCCGCTAGGGATCGCATTGGGAATCTCACCCTATATGTTGATCGCTTTATTCCCCGCCGTAAACGGTTATTTCTTCATCCCAAACTACCCGACAGTCGTAGCCGCCATCAACTTCGATCGTACAGGCACGACCCGCATCGGTAAATACATCTTGAACCATTCTTTCATGATGCCGGGATTGATAGCGACTGGGGTTTCTGTAGGATTGGGGTTACTATTCATTCAATTCATATAATAAGAAAGCAAAAAATAGAGACGCAGCATACACGCTACGTCTCTACACCCCACACCATATATCATATTATATTACTTCAACAATTTTTCCTGAATCAACTGCTTTAACTCCAGTTTTCCCATCGTGCCGATCATCATCTCACGGGGGCCGTCTAGCGGGCAAAACATCAAAGTGGGAATCGTTCGGATATTAAAGGCTGTCTCGAGTGCCTCCTCTTGATCTACATCCACCTTATAAATATAAATCTTCCCATCAAATTCTTTGGCAAACTCATCCAATATAGGGCTTAAGCGTTTGCAATAACCGCACCAAGGAGCGTGAAAATCTATGAGGCAAGGACGACTTCCTATATATTTCCAATCTTTGGGATTCGCCTCAAAATCACCGACATTGGCGATAAAACCATCTTTCGTTAAATCGATCACTACCATACTTCTCTATATTTTGATTTATAATATAACAAAGATAAGTATGAATAGGTTGCGGTATTTTTTATACTTTCGCGGCATCGTTTTAACAACAGACAGAATGCTCACACTTGATAAAATTTATCAGGCATCATATGCCTTGAAGACAGTCATCAGACGCACTGATTTAATCAGCGCTCCCAATATCAATCCGGAATCCCATATTTTTCTAAAACCAGAGAACTTACAAGTAACCGGATCGTTTAAAGTGCGCGGCGCTTGTTTCAAGATCGCCCAGCTTACGGAAGAAGAGAAATCGCATGGCGTAGTGGCTTGCTCGGCGGGAAACCATGCCCAAGGTGTGGCATTAGCGGCTACCGCTCATGGTATCAAGTCCTTAATCTGCTTGCCCGATAACGCTCCTATCTCTAAAGTCGAGGCTACTAAATCTTATGGGGCAGATGTATGCCTTGTCGAAGGTGTTTACGATGACGCCTATAACAAGGCTTTACAATTGAAGGATGAGAAAGGATACACATTTATCCATCCGTTTGATGATGAGGATGTGATCGCCGGACAAGGGACCATCGGTTTGGAGTTATTGGAACAACTCCCGGAAGTAGAGGCCGTAATCATTCCGATCGGAGGGGGTGGGCTGATCTCCGGAGTCGCCTATGCCATCAAGAACTTGAACCCGAATATCAGAGTTTACGGAGTGCAAGCCAAAGGAGCGCCCAGCATGTTAAACTCTATCGAGCATGGGAAAATCGAACGCCTCGAAGGTGTCCGTACCATAGCCGACGGTATCGCCGTAAAAGAACCGGGAATACATACTTTCGATCTTTGCCAGCAATATGTGGACGAGATCGTATCCGTGACAGACGATGAGATTTCCACCGCTATCCTCGCGTTGATCGAGCAACATAAATTAATCGCCGAAGGGGCGGGTGCCGTAGCCGTGGCCGCCGCCATGTTTAATAAAGTACCCATCAAAGGGAAAAAAGTAATCTGTTTGATTTCCGGCGGAAATATCGACGTGAATATCCTTTCCCGGGTAATCGGACGTGGTTTGCAGAAATCCGGCCGCTCTTGTTCCATGACGATCGAATTGGTAGACAAACCCGGACAACTACAGCACGTATCTGAAATCATTGCCTCTACCGGCGCTAACGTAGTATCCGTATATCACGAGCGTGTCAGCCATACGGCTGATATCAATGGCTGTTATCTGCGGTTGGAGATGGAAACAAGGAATCAACAGCAGATTAATGAGATCCGGCAATTACTCACCGTTTCGGGATATAAGATAGTGGAAGGATAAACAATTCGCCCCTAAGCATACAATTGATTGGCAAACCATTACTGTGCCACTACTTTCCATAGGCGTGGCACAGCCGTGCCATCCTAGTGGCACACTTGTGCCATCCTTATGGCATAGCTGTGCCATCACGGTGGCACAAGCGTGCCCTAAGAATGGCACAAGCTAAATATTAATATATTGTCTTAATGTATTCACATACTCCTCCATCGCCAAGCGTCCTTTGTCTGTGATCCGGCAAACCGTTCGGGGCTTCTTCCCGGCAAACCCCTTCTCGATCTCGATATAACCAGCTTCATTAAGTTTGTCCAATTGGACGCTGAGATTTCCTGCGGTAGCGCTCGTCTTCTCCTTGATATAGACAAACTCCGCCTCCTCCACCGATAGTAAAATGGACATCACCGCTAGCCGGAGTTGGGAATGCAATAAAGGATCTAATTCTTTAAACATTGTTTTTTAGCTTTATTATTAAGAATATGCCCGGGAATAATCATCATTACCACAAATGAAAGGCCAAAATACAAATACCATAAAACCGTGACAGGATCATGATTTATCAAACTCATCAGCATGTGGATAACTAAAACGAAAGCAACCACCGGAGAGTAAATCATCCATTTCTCCCGCAAGATAATACCATTTATAGATACCCCTAATCCACAATATAATAACGATAAAGGAAGCATCAATATAAAATTGACGGATTGCCCATAAAGCGCACAAAATACCGCGATCAAGACGAACGTCAGTCCAAACATACAGCCAAACACTTGCCATACCTTGGAGATCGTCTTGTCCGTATAAGTCACCACGGCCGGCTCACAACCTCTTTGCTTATATGAAATAACTGGTCCGACAGCAAACATGAGCATCCATCCCCAAGACCAAATATAATTTTGAGTACACAATATCAAGGAGGATATCACGACCGATAAGAGGACGGTAAAATATCCCCAATAAAGTAACACATTGCCACTCCCTACTTTCATGTTTCGCTTACTGGAGTTAATCATCTGAGTGATAATATCCAGACTTTCTTTTTCTGATAATTTTCTATCTTCCATAATTGTATTTATTTTATGTTATTTTTCATTCAGGCGACTCCGTTCGGAACCGGAACCTATCTCAATCTTACTCTTCCTTACTTTCTTTCCGCTATTGAAATTCCATGTCAACGCAACCTTAAAGACCCTTCCAGTAAGTCCGTTTTCATAACGGGATGATGTTCGATAAACATCCAACGTACTGGCGTACTCATTGGCTTGGTTAAAGATATTATCGACTGAAACCGCCAACAATAGCTTATCATTCAAAAGTTTCTTCCTCGCCATTACTCCAACCGTATGCCGGGGGGCGACCTCGCTATTACCGGAATATAGCCGGCTCGTTCCACTATACCGGGCCTCCACCGTAAAACCTGCCGGCAATGCAAAGGTAGCGATCACATTGGCAAACCCTAAATAATGAGACGAGAAAGAAGACAATTCCGTCATCCGGATATCCTGCCGTACGCCTATGAAATTCCCTGTCAAGTTACACCAAGTAAAGGGTTGATACGGCAAGCTGACCGCTACAAACCAATGGTTTTCCCGATCGTGATTTTCATACGTGATATAGGATACATCGGGATTCGCCACATCTTGTTTACAGAACTCCCGGATCAAGTCGTGGTGCAAGTTTCCTCCTACAGTCACCGTATAACGATAATTATAAACCAACGTTACACTGAAACGATTGATATAAGTAGGACGCAGATAGGGATTCCCGATCTGGTAGCTATAGTCCGAACTCTGTATACGATTCGGATTCAAGGTATAGAACGGAGGACGTTCGATATTACGAGCATATTGCCCGACCAGCATCCACCTCTTGATGGGATCGAACGCATAGGTCACGCCCAAGTTCGGAAAAAGATCCAGATAATCCCGACTAAAATCCTCACTTCTATCCGACGTCTTGGAATATTCCGCACGTACCCCCGCAGCAAACGACCAGTTCTTGATCTCCGCAAAGAAAGAGGCGTAAGCTCCTACTATATTTTCATTATATCTCAAGGTATATCCATATTCCTCATTTGGAATCCAGCTACCACTAGAGGTTAACCCCTCGTACAAGGAATGATCATCCATCAACATATAGGTATATTTAGCCCCAATTTTCAAAGACATCTTTTTACGCAAGTTCTTTTGGAAAGAAATATCGGTTGTCGCCATATCATAATCCGCCGCCGCATGACTCCGGTAAACCGTGTCATAGCTCCAACTAGACTGTTCATAACAGATCGTATGGAAATTATCCCCGGTCGATCGCTTACTTACGTAATCGGCTATGACCTTAAATACCGAGCCTCTATCATCCATTTCGCGTAAGTAATTGACCGTAGCGGAAAACGTGTTATAATCATCCTTCTGTCGATAATTCCCCGTACTCTTCATAGGATAAGAGTTCTTTACTAAATCCGTTTGACTCCAAGATGTTCCGTCCGAAGCTTGATTGATATATTCGATCTCAGCTCCGACACTATTCAGCGAATCGATCTCGAAAATAGCCCCGACACGTCCATTCCCATATTTGGAATCCGTATCATACAAAGATTGAGACACAAACTTATTCCCCACCGTTCCGTATTCCCTGTTGGAGTTCATCTCTCCTTTATCCCGGGGAGTAAAAGTACCCGATACCGCTCCATTCAAGCTCCATTTCCCGACACGTGCATTTACGGACGCCGATGGAATATACCCTTGTAAAGATGGAGACAATGACGTACCTAAAGATACATATCCTTGCATACCGTTATCCGGACGTCGTCGCAATGAGATCTTGATCACTCCACCCTTAGTTGAGGCCTCATACTCAACTCCCGCGATCGGTATTACCTCAATCCTTTTTATATCCTCCGATTTCAAAGACCGCAAATAAGCCAGTAGCTCCTCTCCCGTTAAACGAATCTCACGATCATCCACAAACACCTTCGTTCCTTGCGCCCCATTTATCGAGATAGTTTCATCCGAGAGCCAGACACCCGGTGCCTGTGATAATAATTCCGTACCATCCTTTCCGGCAGATGGCATGACCGACATGATAAAGCGGTCCGCCTTCCGCTCGATATTCTTCGCTTGAACAACGACTTCCCTCAGAACATGGTTCGATAGATCTAGAATCAAGGAATCCCGCCGTTTTATCGGCAAGATCAGCTCTTTCCGTAAAGGCTCGTATCCGAGGCATTGAACAACAAGCCTATACTTCCCAGCCTCCGCCTCCATGCTAAAATCGCCATCACTATTGGCCACGGCACCCCCTACCTGTTTTTCTCCCGATAAAAGCACAGCGGTCGCATATTCCACGGCATTTCCCTCCGCATCGGAAACATGGGCTTTATAAACCGTTTGTCCCGAGATCTTTTGGGCACTACCCCCGCCTATCGCCAAAATCCAGAGCGATAGTAGTAAAAACCGTACCATGGCTCTATTGATTTACCGGATAATACAGTTTTAATTTGAAAGTCGCTTCCTCATCCTTCACCTCGCAACTTTTCAACACATATCCTTCCGCAGGCCCTTTTCCTTCCAGCATATCCATTTGCCAATTCTCGTTCTCGTCATGGAATACGGACAGATCAAACTTTTCCCAATCCACGTTTTCCAGCCGGATCGTAACCTTTCCTTTCTCAGGCTTCGCCATGCCATAAACAGGCTTGGTATCTTTTCCTGACTGAGCCATAACTAGGATATTCCCATGGTTACCACGTATATTTCCAATCTCTACAATAATAGTACGTGCCTCTATGCAACCACATACCAACATGAATAAAGATAATATGAATAAAACTCGTCTCATTTTAGTATCCTCCTCTTAATTATTATCACTGTTACTGCAAACAAGTTTATTTTATAAACCATCCATGGATAAAAAAATGCAAAAGAGCTGCGCATCACTCTTTGCACATCGCAAATATAGACAAGTTTATTTTATAAACCAAATAATATTATAAAATATTCCAATAAAAATTTGACTCTGCAAAATACAGCCAAAATCCCCCACTAACCCTCCTAGAAAACACGTACATGCTTTCAAAACAACCATTTTAAGTTTGAAACAAAGCAACTTTTTCGCTATATTGCGCACATTTAGAATATTATATATGAACAGGACCAACATACAAATAACTAAAGATATGAACGAACGAATAATTGCTATACAAGCAGATATTACGACATTGGATGTAGACGCCATCGTAAATGCCGCGAACAATAGCTTATTGGGAGGTGGCGGCGTAGACGGTGCCATCCATTGGGCCGCCGGTCCGGAACTCCTTGACGAATGCCGGACTTTACAAGGATGCCCGACCGGAGAGGCGAAGATAACGAAAGGTTATCGATTGAAAGCCCGTCATGTCATACACACCGTCGGTCCCATCTACCGAAACGGACAACACGGAGAGCCGGAGCTACTGGAAAATTGTTATCGAAACTCCTTGCGATTGGCGAAAGAGAACAGACTGAGAACAATCGCTTTCCCATCAATAAGCACCGGCGTATATGGCTATCCTATCGAGGAGGCTGCACAGATAGCGATCCGCACGATCGATACCTTCCTAAAAGAGAATCCGGAAATCCAGCAAGTCACGATGTGCTGTTTCTCCGGATACGACAAATCGGTTTATACGAAAGCGCTGGAACAAATTACAACTCACGAGCCGTAATGTGGAAACACCCTTGCTTACGTTCGTGCTTGATATAGCAACGATCCGCCCTGCGCAAATCACGAAGCACGGAGGCAAGCACCATTTTCAAGCGGTCCTTATCAATATTTAAGGTATCTTTCTCATCTATCTTAGTATAGCGTACCCATGATACATCGAACGTAGTTCCGTATTGGTGGGCAGAGTTGAGAGAAGAGTTCGTATTCCTTTTTCTCAATTTCTTGACATCGGCAACCGTACGGGTTACACTGGTTACCTTTATTTTATAGATGGAAGCATTCAAGTTTTTCAATGAGTCTTGGAAGTTTTTCCCGATATCCTCCAGCAGATTAGCGGCTTCCGGCACCAAATACGGAATAGAGTGCGTCAACTCCTCTACCTCGTAATAGTCATTCGTCTTGATCTCCACCATATCCCGGGAGGCGTGCTCCGCTCCTTCCCTCGAAGAGACAGGCTCTATGCCGATCTTCTTCGCAACGGACAAATGAACGTCATTCAAATCATTAAAATCACGATTATAGCTTCCATTGTACCAAATCTTCTTCAATTCACCTCTTTTCTCCTTACAAGAAGAAAAAGCCGTCGCCGACACGATCACGACCAGCAACAACATCACATTAAACACAGTCTTCATCTTCATTACCTTCGTTTTGCCTGACAAACATACGGAAAAATCCGAAATTCCCCCTTAACTCCAATTAGTTTTTCTCTAAATGGTAGACGGACGGCTGAAAGATGTGTTCCCGTGAAATAAAACTTCTCCCTTTGCATCAATGGATAAAGAATATTACTAATTTTGTAACTTGATTCGAATAATAAAAAATAGCACATCTTTTTGAAGCGTAATTTAATAAAAGGAATAGCGGATGATTGAAAGAATTTATATTCTTGAAAGCGTAGACCCGGTAATTTTCTACGGTGTGAATAACTCTAATATGCAATTGATCAAGACATTGTTTCCGAAATTGCGTATCGTTGCCCGTGGAAATGTGATGAAAGTGATTGGAGATGAGGATGAGTCCGAGCTTTTTCTCAAGAAAATCCGTGAGGTGGAAAAATACTGTGAGGAGTTTAACTCGCTCTCCGAAGACGTGATTCTGGATATTATAAAAGGGAAAGGTCCCACGGTCGTGAAGCAGGAGAACCTGATCATCCACGGCATGAATGGCAAGCCGATTACCGCACGTACCGAGAATCAACAGTTATTGGTAAAGGCTTTCGAGAACAACGATCTGGTTTTCGCCACAGGACCCGCCGGTTCGGGCAAAACATTCGTCGCTATCGCCCTAGCCGTAAAAGCATTAAAGAATAAGGAAGTACGGAAGATCATCTTAAGCCGTCCCGCCGTGGAAGCCGGAGAAAAACTGGGTTTCTTGCCGGGTGAGATGAAAGATAAGCTAGATCCCTATCTGCAACCGCTTTACGATGCCTTGCAGGATATGATACCGGCAGCCAAGCTGAAGGAATATATGGAGAATAACGTGATACAGATCGCCCCGCTAGCGTTTATGCGCGGTCGTACCTTGAACGACGCCGTCATTATATTGGACGAGGCGCAAAACACGACGACGCATCAAATCAAGATGTTCTTGACCCGCTTGGGTATGAACGCCAAGATGATCGTCACCGGAGATGTCACGCAGATAGACCTTCCGCCTTCTACCACGTCCGGATTGATACAGGCCATGCAAATATTGAAGGGCGTAAACGGGATCGGTAAGATCGAGTTCACCAAGAAAGATATTGTCCGGCATAAACTTGTCCAACGAATCGTAGAGGCTTATGATAAGTTCGATGATAAACGGAAGAAAGAGATCAAAGAGGCAAAAGAGAAGAAAACGAATATAGACAACAACTAAAAGTAAGAGTCATGAAGAAGGCATTAGTTAAAACAGACTTCAATTTCCCGCGACAAAAGAGCGTATACCATGGGAAAGTACGCGACGTGTACAACATCAATGACGAGGTATTGGTAATGGTCGCTACAGACCGTATTTCCGCTTTCGATGTTATCTTGCCGGAAGGTATTCCTTACAAGGGACAAATGTTAAACCAGATCGCCGCCAAGTTCCTTGACGCTACGACTGATATTTGTCCGAACTGGAAAATGGCGACTCCGGACCCGATGGTAACGGTTGGCGTTCAATGCCAAGGTTTCCCGGTTGAGATGATCGTACGCGGTTATCTGTGCGGAAGCGCATGGCGTGCTTATAAGAGCGGCGTGCGTGAGATCTGCGGCGTGAAACTACCGGAGGGTATGCGTGAAAACCAACGTTTCCCCGAACCCATCATCACCCCGACCACAAAGGCTGAGATCGGAGAGCATGATCAAGATATCTCTAAAGAGGAGATTCTCGCTAAAGGTTTGGTCTCTAAAGAGGACTACGAGGTTCTTGAGAAATATACGATGGCCTTGTTTAAACGCGGTACCGAGATCGCTAAGGAACGTGGCTTGATCTTGGTTGACACGAAATATGAGTTCGGTCATCGTGACGGCAAGATCTATTTGATCGACGAGATCCATACTCCGGATTCCTCCCGTTATTTCTACTCAGAAGGATACGAGGATCGTTTCGCCAAAGGGGAACCGCAGAAGCAACTTTCCAAGGAGTTCGTCCGCGAATGGTTGATGGAAAATGGCTTCCAAGGTAAATCCGGACAGAAAGTTCCTGAAATGACACCGGAGATCGTAGAAGGAATCAGCAACCGATATATCGAATTGTTCGAGCATATCACAGGGGAGACTTTCGTAAAAGGCGAGACTGATAATTTGCTGAACCGCATCGAGAAAAACGTTACCGAATATTTACAGAATAAATAAGATACCGCACATGACACAGTATGGTTCAGAGACAATACTTCCTTATAACAAAGAGGAACAAAAGGGCACGCAAGTCAAACGTATGTTCGACTCGATAGCCGAGACGTACGACCAGCTCAACCATACTCTTTCATTTGGTATCGACAAGATATGGCGCAGGAAGGGGATCGCTTTCCTGCGTCCTTTCTCTCCTAAAACGATACTGGATATCGCTACCGGTACCGGAGACTTGGCTATCTCCATGTACAAAAAGCTGCGACCCGACCATATCGTCGGTGCCGACATCTCGTTAGGCATGATGGAAGTGGGACGGAAAAAAGTAGCTGCCGCCGGTTATTCGGAGCATATATCCTTCGAGCAACAGGACTGTACGGCCTTGACCTACGAGGAAAACTCGTTCGATGCCGTAACCGCCGCTTTCGGGGTTCGTAATTTTGAGAACATAGAGCAAGGTATCTCAGAGATGTACCGGGTGCTGAAACCCGGTGGGCATATCATGATCTTGGAACTTTCCACACCGGAACATTTTCCCATGAGACAACTCTACCAGATCTATTCAAAGACCGTCATCCCCTTTATCGGACGTCTACTCTCTAAAGAAAAAGTCGCGTATAATTATTTGCCGGCTTCCATCAAGGTAGTTCCTCAGGGAAAGGTCATGACGGATTTACTCACCCGCCAAGGCTTCAAGCAGGCCCGTGTACGGACCTTTACCTTCGGGATCTGTTCATTATATACAGGATCTAAAGAATAAACAATAAAAAGGTTATGCAGAAATATGGCTTACTGGGATATCCCCTCGGACATTCGTTTTCTAAAACGTATTTCAACCAGAAGTTTGAAGCGGAGAAGATCGACGCTGAGTACTTGAATTTCGAGATTCCCTCTATCAAGGAGATTAAGAACGTAATCAAAGAAAACCCTGAACTTAACGGTTTAAACGTGACCATTCCTTATAAGGAACAAGTAATCCCATATTTAGACGATTTGGATGACGATGCCCGTCAGATCGGAGCGGTAAATGTCATCAAGTTCACAAAAGGTCTTTTCGGCAAACTTAAACTGAAAGGATATAACTCGGATATTATCGGATTCAAGCAATCGATTGATCCTTTATTGAAAGAAACGCACCGGAAAGCGTTGATCCTTGGTACGGGAGGGGCGTCGAAGGCAGTCTTCCACGGACTGAAACAGCTAGGCGTTGGTGCCACGCTGGTTTCTCGCAAACCGAAAGAATTTTGTATCACGTACGATGAGATTACTCCGAAAACCATGGAGCAATATACGGTGATCGTAAACACGACTCCCTTAGGTATGTTCCCGAATATAGACTCATGTCCGGATATCCCGTACGATTTACTTACGCCGAATCATCTATTGTATGATTTACTTTACAATCCGGATGAGACCCTTTTCATGAAGAAAGGAAAAGAAAAAGGCGCCGTCGTGAAAAATGGTCTGGAAATGCTTCTATTACAGGCTTTCGCCGCTTGGGAGATCTGGCAGAAATAGATCGAACGATATCTTTCCAACCACATGATTTGATGAAGCTAGCTTCGTGAGCCAATGAAGTTAGCTTCGTTAGTCAATGAAGTTAACTTCACAAGCGTATGAAGTTAACTTACTTCAACCAAGTCAATACATAGTCCGGTGTAACTTGATATGCCAACTCATATTCCCGACATGCCTCGGTCCGGGTTTCTCGTCCCTTAAACGTCCCACTCGATAAATAAGGAAAAGGATTCACGTGAAGATGCTTTTGAAAGTCCACTCCTTCCTGCCCGATTATCTTGAACAAGGTTTCTTTGGCGCACCAATGGATTAATAGATGCTCGACCTCATGCTCCAGATCGATACCCGCCTCTTCCTCCGGATTCATAAAGCGACTTCGTATTTTCAAGATCCGGTCCGAACGATACTCGATATCGATCCCTGTCGGACGCTTATCCAAGATTACCGCCACATAATCTTTCGTATGAGATATACTAATATATAAAGGTACGCACGCGAGGAACGGGGCACCCGTAGAATGATAGTCAACCCTTACCTCCTCTCCTAAAAGCTCTTTTAAAAGCACCCGGCTGGCGAAACGTTCCTGCCTCCGCTTCTCTGCCGATACCCGCTCCAAAAAAGAAGAATAGTCCGCTTTATGCTCAAGCATCCCCAAAAGCTCATCAGAACTTTCTTCCATTTTCCAGACTCCATGCAGCGGCGAGAGTTGTTTATATAGCAAGGCCATATTATTCTTTCCAACTAAAAGTTTGTATAAGTTCTATGATATCTTCCCGGATATATTGGATAGCGGGAGCTAATGAATCCGCATTGGGTTTACAGTCAAAATACAAGGCTCCCCGGAAGAAATTCGATACACTATCTGTCAACAGGAATTGTATGGGAGAAGCCGATTCTCCATCCAGAAGAAACAGCGAGCCATAAACGTTTGCGGCAGGGTTGGAATACGCTTTCTCCGATATCCGATTCTCCGACTTTATTTGGCGGGCGACGAAAGAGCGGCTTTCCGTCTCCACCGTCACCAAGGACGCGGGAGTAATTGGCAAATAGCTGCAATAAAGCTTAGCCTCTAACTCCGGATACGAGATATTCAAGCCCGTAACACCCTTCTTTTGATCCGGCACCTCTATGACCGCAGTCTGAGAGACATCAAAATTAAAAGGCAGGTAACTGAGATCAAGCGGTTTATATTGTGCCTTCGAAGGTTCGATACGAACATAGCCCCGTGGCTTCGGCGTATATTCCACACACGAAATACAGCATATCCCTAAAAACAGAGAACCTCCTATGACAGCAGCTATCCATTTCATAAACATTTACTTCGTATCTTTCCCATTCTCATCATTCCCTGTACCTTCAGGGATACGGTTAAATTTAACCTTTAATATCCTCCTGTTATCCACTTCCAGCACTTGGAAACGATATTCCTTAAAATCTATAATCTCCCTACGGCGTGGAAAATCCCCTTTTATCTCCAACAAAAGACCGGCCAAAGTTTCCACTTCTTCCGTCAATTTACCAAAATCTGAGGGATCGGCATCGATAACTCGGAAGAAATCCGTCAATAATATCTTTGCCTCAAAGATCAAGCTACCGTCTGCTAAACGGATGAATTGTTGCTCATCCTCATCATACTCATCGGAGATCTCTCCGACAATTTCCTCTAGGATATCTTCCATCGTCACGATACCGGAGGTACCGCCAAACTCATCGACCACGATCGCCATATGAATTTTATTGGTACGGAACTCTTCCAGCAAATCATCGATCTTCTTGGTTTCCGGCACGAAATAGGCCGGTCGGATCAAACTCTGCCAACGGAATGTATCGGGCTTGTCAATATAGGGCAATAAGTCCTTGATATATAAGATACCTTTTATATTATCCTCAGTCTCGGAATATACCGGAATACGCGAATAGCCGGATTTGATAATAAAATCAACCACCTCACGGAAACTGATCTTGATCTCGATATCTTCCATATCCAAACGAGGAGTCATGATCTCATCAGCGGTCTTATTATAAAACTTGATAATCTCCGCCAGCATCTCCTTCTCCTCCGGGATCTCGGTAGAGGTTAGCTCTAACGCTTTAGAAAGCTCATCTACAGAGATATCATATTTCTTTTTCGCTAACGCTTTATTGATGACCGATGTGGAATTAACCAAGATTTTCGAGAATGGGCGGCAGAAGCGTTCCAAACCACTTAATACGGAGGCTGAAAAACGAACAAAACGCAAAGAATTCTTCTGTGCGTAAATCTTAGGCATGATCTCCCCAAAAAGTAAAAGCAAGAAAGTCAGTAGAATCGTCTCAAGCACAAAGCCTAGAAGAGGAGCGGCCGAGAAATTAATCCAAGCGTTAATCGCATAGGTACACAACATAACGACCGCCACATTTACGAAATTATTAGCGATCAATATAGATGCCAATAGATACTCCGAACGTTCAAGGAGACGTTTGATAACAGGATCTGCCGGGCGATTCTCTTCCCCGATCTCATTTAGGTCGCCCGGGGTTAGAGAAAAGAATGCCACTTCAGAGGCCGACACGAAGCCGGAAACAAACAGCAGTAAAAAGGCAAGGCTTAATGCGATCACAGGACCCGCTGTCAGCGCCTGCACCGTTACGTTTTCAAATAAGCCCGATAAATAATAGTCCGAGTCCAAGGGAAACAGTATTAGTTAAACAATATCAGAACGGGAGATCATCCGCGTCACTGGATTCTGAGAATGCGCTAGGCTGCGAGGCGGCTGGCTGTTGATAAGCGGTATTTGGCGCCGTAGTCGGTTGAGCCGATTGTCCTTGCCCCACATTGGGCTGCATACTACCGCCTTGTGCAGTCGTATTTCCACCATCGGCCGGACGGGAACCCGTACTGTAAAACTCGATACGATCCGCATGGATCTCCGTAACATATCGTTTCACGCCGCTTTGGTCATCATAATTACGAGTACGAATCTTGCCTTCCACATATACACCGGAACCTTTACGTACCCATTTTTCCACGAAAGGAACCAAATCCCGACGAACTACGATATTATGCCACTCCGTACGTTCCGGAACCACCGTTCCATTTGCCAACGTATACCCACGTTCCGAGGTTGCCAGCGGGAAATTAGCGACAGCGGCACCACTGTCAAAATAGCGAACGTCAGGATCTTTGCCTACGTTGCCGATCAATATAACCTTATTCAATGACATAATTCAAATTCTTAATAACCATACAAAGAAACACAAATTCAATCATTCTCACAAGTTTCCGTTTAATTTCTCTAAATAAATATGTATCAGCCGGGGAACGGCATACTTCTCAATATCCCGGCAAGGCAAAGAGAGATAATTCCCCAAGGATTCCGGAACCAGCTCTATCTCTATTTGATAGAAAGAAGCGTATAAAATTTGATGGGAGAGCGTATGCTTTACATTCGATAACCCTTGGGTGATACTCAATTTTCCAGCATCTCCCAATAGGTTACGGAAGGCTTGCGTCTCACACAAACCGGAAAAATCCATCGCATGATCCGTCTCGATCAAAGGAAATTCATACAAGCCGGTCCAGATATCCTTCCCCGCCCGTCTGTTCATCCAAGTTTGTCCTTTATATATAATGTATAGATAATAGATAGTGGAAATAACGATCCCTTGTCTTCGTCTTATTTTGTTTCACCGGATAAGCTTGCACATTGCCGGAAGCGAACGCCATGCATTTATCTTTTAGCGGGCACACCCCGCAGTCCGGGTTTTGAGGAACACATTGCAAAGCACCCAATTCCATGATCGCCTGATTATGCGTCCCTGCGTTCTTAGGGTCCAAGATCATTCCGGCCAGTTCCGCGAATTGCTTTTTACCCTTCGTGGTGTCGATCGGCGTATCTACGGCAAACAAACGGGAAAGTACCCGGTACACATTTCCATCCACGACCGGACACGGTTGGTTCCAAGCAAAGGAGACGATCGCCGCCGCCGTATACTCCCCGATACCTTTCAAGGATAATACCTCTTTATAATTCTCCGGGAAAACCCCGTTAAACCGCTCCATGATAGATTTAGCCGCCGCATGTAAGTTACGAGCCCGGCTATAATACCCCAAGCCCTGCCAATATTTCAGCACCTCATCCTCTTCCGCCGCCGCTAGAGATGCCACATCCGGGAAACGTTCGGTGAAACGCAAAAAATACTCCAATCCCTGTACAACCCGGGTTTGTTGCAATATAATCTCCGATATCCAGATGATATAAGGGTCTCTCGTTTCCCTCCAAGGAAGCTCTCTTTTATAGGTTTCATACCACTCAACCAATATCCGGCTGATTTCTAACTCACTTTCATACTGTAACATAACTGCTCCCTTTCTCTCTTTTCAACATCATAACTATTTGATTACCGCAAACATACATATATATTACGAATCGAGAAGAATCTTTTTATTTAAAAATTGAAGCTCAATTCTTTTTCCACTTAAATAAAAAGCTATATATTTGCATTCCAAAAAATTAATAGGTCAAAATCAATTAATTAATTTATAGACATGACTAAAGCAGATATTGTTAGCGAGATTTCAAAAAGCACTGGTATCGACAAACAGACAGTGCTAGCAAGCGTTGAGTCCTTCATGGATATCGTAAAAAGTTCTTTAGCCCAAGGCGAAAACGTTTACTTGAGAGGTTTCGGAAGTTTCGTTATTAAGAAGAGAGCTCAAAAGACAGCTCGTAATATTTCAAAAAATACTACGATCATCATCCCGGAACACAACATTCCGTCATTCAAGCCGGCTAAGACTTTTATTGGTGAAGTTAAGTAATTAATTATTATACGTTTAATTTAAAATTTTAAAGCGATGCCTAGCGGAAAGAAAAGAAAAAGACATAAAATGTCTACGCACAAGCGCAAAAAGAGACTGAAGAAGAATAGACATAAGAAGAAATAAGTCTATCTAACGAACTCTAAAGAACAAACTTAATAAGTGACCTTTTAAGTTTGTTCTTTGCGTATTTTATAAGGTCTGATCTTAAAAACACATCTTAAGTGATTAGTGAATTAGTAGTTGATGTACAGCCCAAAGAGGTATCTATCGCCGTCTTGGAGGACAAGAGCCTTGTGGAGCTCCAAAAGGAGGCCCGCAACGTCTCGTTCGCCGTTGGTGATATCTATCTAGGTAAGGTTAAGAAACTGATGCCGGGCTTAAACGCTGCGTTCATTGATGTCGGTTACAAAAAGGATGCGTTTCTTCACTATTTGGACTTAGGTCCTAACTTCAACACCCAACAGAAATATTTAAAGCAATTGCTGAGCGATCCCAAAAAGGCGCCGGTACTGTCGAAAACTCAGATTCTACCGGAGATCGAAAAGAACGGGAGTATTAGCGACGTGCTGAAAGTAGGACAAGAGGTGTTGGTTCAAATTGCTAAAGAGCCTATCTCGACGAAAGGTCCCCGATTGACTTCCGAGCTTTCTTTTGCCGGAAGATATATCGTGCTGATACCGTTCGCCGATAAAGTATCTGTCTCCACCAAAATTAAATCAAGCGAGGAACGGGCTCGTTTGCGCCAGTTAATCCAAAGTATCAAACCGAAGAATTTCAGTGTTATCGTACGGACATCCTCGGAGGGCAAACGTGTCGCAGAGCTTGATCATGAACTAAAGACATTGGTGAAACGATGGGAAGATAATATCGTGAAGGTGCCTAAACTCAAAGCTCCGGCTATCGTTTATGAAGAAACGGCACGTACCGTAGCTTTACTTCGGGATATATTCAACCCCTCTTTCCAAAATATTTATGTAAATGACAAGGAGGTCTACAATAATGTCCGCGACTATGTAAGCTTGATCGCACCGGGACGGGAAGAAATCGTACAGTTATATACGGGAGAGCTTCCTATCTTTGACAACTTTGCGGTCACCAAGCAAATCAAGTCGCTATTCGGACGAACTGTCACTTACAAGAGTGGAGCTTACTTGATTATCGAGCACACGGAAGCTATGCACGTTATCGACGTGAACAGCGGGAACCGTTCCAAAGGCAGCGATGCTCAAGAGAAGACAGCTATCGACGTAAATATAGCCGCCGCCGATGAGATCGCCCGTCAGCTCCGCTTACGAGACATGGGAGGTATCATCGTTATAGACTTTATCGATATGGCAGAGGCTGCCAACCGGCAAAAGCTATTTGAACACATGACAAAGGCAATGGCAAATGACCGGGCTAAACACAACATCCTTCCTCTTAGTAAGTTTGGCTTGATGCAGATTACCCGTCAGCGGGTACGTCCGGCAATGGACGTGGATACGTCAGAAGACTGCCCATCCTGTTTCGGAACAGGAACGGTTAAGCCTTCCATCCTGTTTACCGACAGCCTGGAAGAAAAAATAGATTGCTTAGTAAACAAACATCACGTGAAGAAATTCACCCTGCATGTACATCCGTATGTCGCAGCGTATGTGAACAAGGGGTTGTTCCCCTTGAGCATGAAGTGGAAAATGAAGTACACACATGGTTTAAAAGTTATTCCCAATCAAAGTCTCGCCTTTCTTGAATACAAATTCTTTGATGCCGACAAGAATGAGCTTGACATGAAAGAAGAAAAGGAAATAATCAACAAATAACAAGAGAAGCCCCGGGCCTATTAAAGCGGTTCCGGGGCTTTCTGTATTCTGCCAAACCGTCAAAATGTCACGATTCATGACACGTATTATTTATTTTCAAACCCAAACTTCTTTGGCACGGCATTTGTTGAATACTATGTGAATCCTTTAAACAAGGAGGATGACGGACGATGAATAATAACAATTAAAATATTTACAATCATGGGAAAGATTATTGGAATCGACTTAGGAACAACCAACTCTTGTGTTGCCGTATTGGAAGGTAACGAACCGGTTGTTATCGCGAACAGCGAAGGTAAAAGAACAACACCTTCAATCGTAGCTTTCGTAGAAGGCGGCGAGCGTAAGGTAGGTGATCCCGCAAAACGTCAGGCTATCACCAATCCTGAAAAGACTATATTCTCTATCAAACGTTTCATGGGTGAAACTTATGACCAAGTACAAAAGGAAATCAATCGCGTTCCTTATAAAGTAGTGCGTGGTGATAACAACACTCCTCGTGTAGATATCGAAGGACGTTTGTATACTCCGCAGGAAATCTCAGCGATGATCCTGCAGAAAATGAAAAAGACAGCTGAGGATTATTTGGGACAGGAAGTAACGGAAGCCGTTATCACAGTACCTGCTTACTTTAGTGACGCTCAACGTCAGGCTACGAAAGAGGCTGGTGAGATCGCAGGTTTAACCGTACGCCGTATCGTAAACGAACCGACTGCCGCTTCTTTAGCTTATGGTTTGGATAAGACGAACAAAGACATGAAGATCGCCGTATTCGACTTAGGTGGTGGTACATTCGATATCTCCATCCTTGAGTTAGGTGACGGCGTATTCGAGGTAAAATCAACAAACGGTGATACTCACCTAGGTGGTGATGACTTCGACCACGTAATCATCGACTGGTTGGCTGAAGAATTCGAACGAGAGGAAGGCGTAGACTTACGTAAAGACCCGATGGCTTTACAACGTTTAAAAGAAGCTGCCGAGAAAGCGAAGATCGAGTTGTCAAGTACGACTAGCACGGAGATCAACTTGCCGTATATCATGCCGGTAAACGGTATTCCAAAGCACTTGGTTAAGACTTTGACTCGTGCTAAATTCGAACAATTGGCTGACGGTCTGATCCAAGCATGTATCGAACCGTGCCGTCAATCCTTGAAAGACGCAGGTTTATCAACTTCTGATATCGACGAAGTGATCTTGGTAGGTGGTTCTACTCGTATCCCGGCTGTACAGGCTATCGTTGAGAAATTCTTCGGTAAAGCTCCGTCTAAGGGCGTTAACCCGGATGAAGTAGTAGCCGTAGGCGCAGCGATCCAAGGTGGTGTATTGACAGGTGAGGTTAAAGACGTATTGCTGTTGGATGTTACTCCGCTGTCTTTAGGTATTGAGACAATGGGTGGTGTAATGACTAAATTGATCGAGTCTAACACGACCATCCCGACCAAGAAGTCCGAGACATTTACGACTGCCGTAGACAATCAGCCTTCTGTTGAGATCCACATCTTGCAAGGTGAGCGTTCTTTGGCTAAAGACAACAAGTCTATCGGCCGTTTCCACCTAGATGGAATACCTGCCGCACAACGTGGTGTCCCTCAGATCGAGGTTACATTCGATATCGACGCCAATGGTATCTTGAACGTATCCGCCAAGGATAAAGGAACCGGTAAAGTACAAAGTATCCGTATCGAGGCTTCCAGCGGTTTGAGCGATGATGAGGTTAAGCGTATGAAAGAAGAGGCTGCCGCAAACGCAGAGGCCGATAAGAAAGAGAAAGAGCGTATCGATAAATTGAATCAAGCGGATAGCATGATCTTCCAGACCGAGAAACAATTGAAAGATCTTGGCGACAAGCTTCCGGCAGACAAGAAAGCTCCGATCGAAGGTGCCTTGAACAAATTGAAAGAAGCTCATAAGGCTCAGGATATCGCAGGTATCGATGCTGCTATGGCAGAATTGAACAGCGTATTCCAAGCAGCTAGCCAAGAAATGTACAACGCTCAAGGTGGCGGCGCTCAAGGCGGCCCGCAAGCAGATCCTAACTTCGGTGGTCAACAAGCTGGCGGTAACGCAGGTAGCAGCAACAACAGCAAAGACGGTAACGTTACGGACGTTGACTTTGAGGAAGTAAAATAAAAAGAAGCGGTTTTAATCGCTCCTTTACTCCACATAAGATAGAAAAACGGCTATCGGGTCCTTCGGGATCTGATAGCCGTTTTTTATTTTAGCCCTATATATTCAATAAAAAAAGCCATTGATATCCAATAATTATTAATAAGTTTGCACTCGCATAAAAACACTCATTTTAAATTACGATTAAGGGCAACGTACTAATTTTCGACTTATGCTAGCGATATCTATACAGAAATATTACATATTTGTTCTACTTTTTCTGCTAGCCATTCTACAGTCCTCTTGTCAACAGTCGGGAAATAAATATCGTATATTAGTAGTGCATTCCTATGAAAGCGATTATGTAGCTTATAAAGACTGCGATCGGTTGATCCGGGAATCCCTCGAGAAAAAGGGGATTAATCCGTCGATCCAAACATTCTATTTGAACTGCGAGCAATATGCGGCACCCGCCGAAGAAAAACGGATGTACCTGTATCTAGATTCGATCTCTACTTGGAAACCCGATCTGATATTGGTCTACGAGGATCAAGCGACTTACACGTTAATGCAATGCCATCATCCGCTAATCTCTACAGTCCCCATTGTATTTGGCGGCGTAAATTTCCCCAATAAGGCACTATTAGCGCAATATTCGAATGTTTCCGGATTCTGGGACGAGCCCGACTACGTCACGAACATCCGCTTGATAGAACATCTGTTGGGCAAGTCTACGATTTATATGTTGCACGATAGTACGTATATAGATAGGCACATTAAGGCTACGTTACATGAGCAATGTGCTCAAGCAGACATTCGGGTCGATAATAATCGCATCATGTATATACCGGTAGAGATCGCTACTTTGGACAGGGTCAATCAAAGCTTAAAACGACCGGATAGTACGACCGTCAACGTCGTGCCCGTGCAAGGAGACAAGCTATCAGCTGTTTCTTGGTACATGAGTAAACACGTCCCTTACATCTACTATCTACAGGCCAAACGGGATTACCGGGTATTGAACACCAGCCGTTTTTCCAGTAAACCCTCTTTTACGGCGATCAACGAGGATCTAGGATATACGAATAAACTTGTAGGTGGCTATATCACCTCCTTGGAAACCCAAATAGAAGAATCTACCGATAGAGCCGCGGAAATATTAAAAGGCTCCCCTAGCGAATCATTCCCACAGATAACAAAGAGCAAGAAGAATTATGTATTTGATTTCAATGAAGTCAAATATTGGAATATTGATAAAAGGCTTCTTCCGAAGGATGCTATACTTTTGAACTTTCCTTTTAAGGCCCAATATCCAAGATTATTCTGGAGCTTGATAATCGTAGTCAGCACGATGTGCTGCTTTGTCTTCGGTAGCTTCATCATCATGTATACCCAAGAATCCAAGGCAAAACGACAAGCGCAAAAAGCCCTATTACATGAAAAGGAATCATTAGCGGAAGCCTTGGAGAAAGCCAATGAGTCCGACCGGATGAAATCCGTATTCTTGGCTAACATGAGTCATGAGATACGTACCCCTCTAAATGCGATCATCGGCTTTTCAAGCCTAATCGCCGAACTGGATCTGACAGCGGAAGAGAAGGAGCAATACGCTAATATCATCACGACCAATAACGAGTTATTACTAAAGTTAGTCAATGACATATTGGATTTGGCAAGGATTGAATCCGGAGGTATCGTCTTTCATAAAGAATCCTGTAATTTAACGGATTTAGTGAAAACCCTTTATAAACAACATCTTTCCGATGTCCCCGAAGGTATCGAATTCAAGGAGAAATGCCCCGATACGCCGATCTGCTTATATTCGGATAAGGAGCGACTTTACCAAGCGCTCGAGAACATACTGAAAAATGCTATAAAATTTACTTCCGCAGGCTTTATAGAGATCGGTTACGAGTATTCCACCAATGCACAAGACGTCCGACTTTATGTGCAGGATACAGGCATCGGGATCTCTCCCGAGGATCAAGAAGCGATATTCGAGCGTTTCAAGAAGCTGGATGATTTCGTGCAAGGGACAGGTCTTGGACTATCGATCTGCCAAGCTATCGTAAAACAATTAAACGGGCGTATCTTGCTCCAGTCCGAAAAGAATAAGGGTTGTCGCATCTCCTTGGTTTTTCAATTATAAACCAGCCTCAGAAGCCAAGAAAAATAGACATTTGTCTCTTTGATATCCAATTACTTTTTATACATTTGCACCTATTATATTGAAGCTATACACATGGCGAACACTTCTTATCGTTATCTTTTTTTATTGTTGCTTCCATTGTTTTTATTGGTCGCAAATTCTTGCGAACGCTCAACCACGGAAAAACGCATCTTGATAGTACAATCTTATGAGCCGGACTTTCAAGCCTATAAAGATGTAGAAGAGACTTTTAAAAATGGATTCCAAAAGGAAGGCATTCATGCCAGTATCTTCACGTTCTATCTTAATTGCGAAGCTTATCAATCGCCAGAAGAGAAACAAAGAATATATACGGAACTCAATACGTTATCTTTATGGAAGCCTGATATCATAATCGTAAACGATGATCAAGCGACCTATTCCTTATTGGCTTGCGAACATCCTTTATTAGATAGCGTACCTATCGTTTTTACCGGAGTCAACTACCCTAACATACCCTTAATTCAAAAGTATCCTAACGTATCCGGATTTTGGGATAAGCCGGACTATCGGAAAAACGTCGAACTTATTGAGCGAATCATGGGAAAATGCGTGATTGTACGTGTCTCTGATAGTACAGCTCTTGACAAAAAGATCCTGAAAGATATGGATGAGCAAATAAAAGGGCTATGCTCCAAGGCTAGACCCGATTACCTTAAATATCCCCAGTATTCATCCCCATCCGATAAAAAGAGATCCTCTTCTTTAGTGCGGTTCCCAAAAGTACCGTTCGATTCCCTCTATATACAAACCATTCAACCCCGTACCAGTTCCAACTTGATCTGGGGGTTAGGTACAAGTACTTACAACAAGGCCTACCTTGCTACCAAAAGAGATTATACCTCAATAGCCTTAGGTAGGTTCTGCTCATTTCCCAGCTTCTCGGCGATCAACGAATCTGTAGGATATGACGGAGACTTCATAGGGGGATATATGACCCCGGTAGAGAGTCAAACCCAAGAAGCCTTACGACGAGCTGCCAGCATACTCAAAGGCACACCGGCCAATAGCTTCCCACAAATAACGGAAAGCGCCAAAAACTATCTGTTCGATTACCCGACTTTAAATAAATGGGGTATCGATTGGAAAGAACTGCCTCAAAACAGCATCTTCTTGAATATGCCCTTTGTGGTTCGTTATCAAACATATATTATTCTATGCGGGATTCTTCTAACCCTATTTATCCTATGGACGCTTTTCTATCAAAGAGTACAATACCGTCGCGAAGCCTCTCACAAGAAACAGGCTCAAGAAAGTTTACGGAAAGAGAAAGAATTCCTCTCGTTGGCTTTAGAGAGCGGTGATATTTTCGCATTCCGATACAGCAACGGCGTATTCGAGTTCGACCATGATTTCTATAAGTCGTTGAATATGCCGATAAAACCAATCACCTCCACGCAATTCCAAGAGTCTATCCACCCTGAAGACCGGGAAGATTTCATCCAACATAAGCACCTGCTTGATACAGGATTCCCTTCCCGTAAGATCACCCGCCGCCGATATAATTTCAACGGCAAAGGGCATATATGGTGGGAATTCAGATATGCGCAAGCGAAGAATGGACAAGACTCTACCCGCAATAATGTCGGAGTAAACGGGCTCTGCTTAAATATCCAACAAAGTAAGGAAGTAGAGGAAGATCTTATCAAAGCCCGTATAAGGGCCGAGGAAGCGGACCAAATGAAATCAGCGTTCCTCGCCAATATGAGCCATGAGATACGTACCCCGCTTAACGCCATCGTTGGATTTTCGGAACTGCTAACAAGCGATATGGAAATAAGCCCGAACGAGAGGGATGAGTTCATGCAAGTTATCAGTAAGAACAGCGACCTCTTATTGAAATTGATCAATGACATTCTCGATCTATCCCGCATCGAGTCCGGTAAGATGTCGTTTACCCTCACGAATTGTGACTTAAACGAATTACTATCCCATATCTACCGCACCCATCAATTGTTGATGCCCCAAGGCGTAGCGCTTAAAATACAACTGCCGGTCCTCCCGGCCATTATCCAAGCGGACTTACATCGATTAACCCAAGTGATTACCAACCTCATAAACAACGCCGCAAAATTCACGACGCAAGGATACATCTTGATTAAATACGATTATACGCAAGATAAACGTTGGATCCAGATCTCCGTTACCGATACGGGCAAAGGCATTCCCGCAGATAAGCAAGCCCAAGTATTCGAACGGTTCAACAAACTGGACGAGTTTGCGCAAGGGACAGGTCTCGGACTGGCGATCTGCCAAATTATCATCGAACACTTCTGAGGATATATCACCCTAGAATCCAAAGAAGGGGAAGGTAGCACATTCATCGTGACCCTCCCCTACACTCCCGGATTATCGGTATAAGATTATTTTTTCTTGAAACGCAAGAACGGCAATACAATAAATAAAGGTATGCAACAGATCATTACCCAGATAAAGAAATGTTGGTAACCGATCTGCTCCTGTATCCATCCCGATGCCATTCCCGGTAGCATCATACCTAACGCCATGAAACCGGTACTGATCGCATAATGCGAAGTCTTATATTCCCCCTCGGCGAAAAGCATCAGATACATCGTATAAGCCGTAAAGCCAAATCCGTAGCCGAATTGCTCGACAGCGACACAAGCGTTTACGACAACAATACTCTCCGGCATCGTATAAGCCATATACAAATAAACCAGATTCGGCAAGGAGATAGCCAATGCCATAGGCCATAACCAAGTCTTCAAGCCACCCCGGGATATAGCCAGACCTCCTAAAACCCCTCCGAGCAATAAGGAGATCACTCCCACCGTACCATAAGCGAACCCGACCTCACCGGTACTGAGCGCCAGCCCGCCAACCTCCCGCCCATCCAGCAGGAAAGGAGAAGCCAACTTTACCAATTGGGATTCCCCCAGACGATACGTCAGCATAAAAAGCAAAGCCGGGATAATCCCTTTCTTGCTGAAAAAGCTCACGAAAGTATTGCCGAACTCCACCAAGATGGTATGAGGGGTGATATTCGTACGTTGCGCATCACTCGCCGGACGGGGTAAGATATACTTATGCCACAAAGCCAAGGCGATAAAGGTACCGGCCAATACAAAAAACACCAGACTCCAAGCAAAAGAAATCCGCCCGGTACTCTCCTCCAAAAGCCCCGCCAGCATGACCAGCAGACCTTGTCCCGTTAGCATCGCCACCCTGTAGAACGTATTTCGGATACCGATGAAGAACGCCTGTTGCTCCTCCGTCAAGCCCAGCATATAGAACCCATCCGCGGCGATATCGTGCGTAGCGGAACTAAACGCCATCAACCAAAAGAAAGCCAAGGTAAACCGCAAAAAGAAATCCCCGGGAAGGACGAACGCCACACCTGCCATTCCCCCGCCAATCAATAGCTGCATGCTATAAATCCACCAACGCTTCGTTTTAATCAAGTCTACGAACGGGCTCCAGATGGGCTTGATCACCCAAGGAAAATAAAGCCAACTGGTAAATAAGGCGATATCCGTATTTGAGACGCCCAGACGTTTATACATGATCACAGAAAGCGTCATGACTACCACATAGGGCAGGCCTTCGGCAAAATAAAGAGACGGGATCCAAGCCCAAGGATTACGTTTTTCCATAATAAGAAGGAATTAAACGATTAGAAGTCAATACCAAATCCATCCGCATCCTTCCACGCCGGGAACTTAGCCCGGAACTCATCCAACTCGCTCTTCTTCAAGGTACATGTCCGGGTGATTTCCTCTCGTTTTCCGGCATCAGCCAATTTCTTTCCTTTTGCGTTATAAATCATGGAATCCCCTCTGAAAAGAAAACCTTTCCCATCTACCCCCACACGGTTCACGCCACAGACATAAGCCATGTTCTCGATGGCACGTGCATGCAGCAATGCCTTCCACGCCTTCTTCCGGGCCTCGGGCCAATTGGCTACATAAATCAAAAGATCATATTCATTATTCACGTTGCGGCTCCAAACCGGGAAACGCAGGTCATAACAAACCTGCAAACAGATATTCCAGCCTTTATAGGGCACGATCAGCCGTTTGTCGCCCGCCGAGAAATGCTTGTCCTCTTCCGCCATACGGAACAAATGACGCTTATCGTAATAATACTCCTCTCCTTCCGGAGTGATGAAAAAAGCCCGGTTGTAGAACTTTCCGTTATCTTTCGCGATAAAACTTCCAGCCACGGCCAGTTTATATTTCTTAGCCCATTCCTTTATAGTCGGTACAGTCCGTCCATCCATCGTATCGGCTTGTTTCTCTACGTCCATGGAAAATCCCGTAGTAAACGTCTCCGGCAATACCGCTAAATCGGTTCTTCCACTAACACGGCGCAACAGTTCGCCATAATAACCCAAGTTCTCTTCACGGTCTTCCCAAATGATATGGGATTGTATCATGCTGATACGTAAGTCTTCAGTCATAGAATAAAGATATTAAGGTAATAAAAAGACATATTGTGACAAGGAAACAGTTTCATGGTGAAGAAACAGTAGTTTCTTCATAGCAAAACTTTTGTTTTCCTATAGCAAAACTCTTATTTCTTCACCATGAAACCTATACCTGTACGAAATTCTCAGGATGGCAGGCGGTAACTCCCCGATACATCTCTCGTATCGTATGGATATCTTTATCCACATCACCTGTCGGATAAAAAACACCTTTCGTACCCACCTCTTTCTTTCCATAATCAAAATAAGCCACCACGATCGGCACGTTCGCTTTCAAAGCGATAAAATAGAATCCTTTTTTCCAGTCCTTGGCCCGCTTCCGGGTACCTTCCGGTGTGACGGCCAATTGAAACCGCTCACTGGTCTTGAAACGTTCCACCATCTGATCGGTCACCGACGTACGTTTACCACGATCCACCGGAACACCTCCCAGCCAGTTAAACAGCAAATTAAAAGGGAAAAAGAACCACTCTTTCTTAATAAGGAAACCAGCGTTACACCCGATCGAGGTATAAAAAAGTTTCCCTACAATAAAATCCCAGTTACTGGTATGCGGAGCCACACATACGATACATTTCGGCAAATCCACGCCATCCACCGGGCCCAGCTTCCACCCCGCCATACGGAGTATCGCCTTACTAATTGCCTTCTTCATGCCTATTTGTCCTTGCTCAACTCTCCTATCTCGTCGGCGATAGCGTTAACCTCGTTTTGCAAGTCCTCTCTTAATTTGCGATAATAATTCCGTACGAGAGCCTTGTTATCCTTGCCGTCGGGGTGTCCGGCACGAACGATATAACTATCTTGCATATCTAGGATACGAGCCATCAAAGCATCCGCTTTCTCTTGATTTACTCCGGGTATATACAATTTGCAAACCAGCGCTTCCGTGAACAATTCACCAGCCACGTAGCTGATCTCTTTCTTTAAAATTCTTCTTTTAGCCATAATTATTTCATATTTAATTATCCACAAATATAGAACATATGTTATTAAATACCGAGGAAAGGCCAAGAAAAAACATAAAATGAATTATCTTTGCAGCGGTGAAATCATTGATTATAAACAAATCAAATATGAACGAAATGATAAAGACGCCAGAGTTTCTCTTTGAAAGCAGCTGGGAAGTCTGTAATAAAGTGGGAGGTATTTATACCGTACTATCGACTAAAGCTCATACGCTTCAACAAATTTTTAACGACAAAGTAATATTCATCGGTCCGGATGTGTGGGCAAACACAACCGCTCCCGATTTTACGGAAGACGCATCTTTGTTTGAGGATTGGAGAAAGCACGCCGAGGCAGTGGATCACTTGAAAGTTAAGGTTGGTCGCTGGAACGTACCGGGTACCCCCCCTGTTATACTGGTAGATTTCAAGTCCTACTTCAGTGAACGAGACGCCTTTTTCTATTCTATGTGGGAAAATTTCCGAGTTGACTCCATCCACGCCTACGGCGATTATGATGAGTCTTGCATCTTCGCATATGCGGTCGGTAAGGTAATAGAGAGTTTCTATCACTTCTACAAACTGGAAAACAAGAAAGTCGCCGCCCTATTCAACGAATGGATGTTGGCGATGGGAGCACTTTACATTCAAAAGCAAATCCCTGCCATAGCGACACTTTTCACGACGCATGCCACATCGATCGGACGCTCTATCGCCGGTAACGACAAAGCGTTATACGCTTATATGGACGGTTACAACGGCGATCAGATGGCTAAGGAGCTAAACATGGAGGCCAAGCATTCTGTAGAGAAGCAGGCCGCCCATTACGTGGATTGCTTCACGACCGTAAGCGATATCACGGCCCGTGAATGTAAACAGTTATTGGATAAGGCACCGGATATCGTTACCCCGAACGGCTTTGAGCCCAACTTTGTACCCGAGGGTAAGGAATACGCTAAAAAGCGGAAGGAGGCACGTCGTACATTAATTAATGTTGCGGAGAAATTATTGGGCTGCTCCATCGACCCGAACGCTTTGCTGGTTTCCACCAGTGGCCGCTATGAATACAGAAATAAAGGTATCGATGTCTTCATCGAGGCGATGAACCGTGTACGTACGTCCGGACGCCTGCAGCGTGAGGTCGTCGCTTTTATCATGGTACCGGCTTGGGTACGTGCTGCCCGTGCGGATTTAAAAGAGGCGATCGAGCAGGACATAAAGACGACCTCTCCGCTTCAAATCCCTTTCATTACGCACTGGTTGCATAATATGCCAGAAGATAAGGTCTTGAATTATATCAACCACGCCGGCTTCACGAACGCGGCATCCGAAAAACTAAAGATCATATTCGTTCCTTGTTATTTGGACGGTAAAGGAGGTATTTTCAATAAGACCTATTATGATATGCTGATAGGGATGGACGCTACCGTATATCCTTCCTACTACGAGCCGTGGGGATATACCCCGCTGGAAAGTATCGCTTTCGGTATACCGACGATCACGACCAATCTGGCCGGTTTCGGTATGTGGGCGAAGAAAACGGTATCCGGAGATAACCTTAGCGAAGGCGTAGAGGTTATTAATCGTACGGATTTCAATTATTTTGAGGTAGCGGACGCTATCATGAACTCCATCCTGGCTCTCAGCCAAAAGGATGCTACGGACATCGAGGAAATCAAGCAGCGTTGTTTCGATCTCGCTCGAAAAGCTGAATGGAGCAAGTTTATCGACTATTATCTGACCGCATTCGATATCGCCATGAGGCATGCCGAGGAAAGAAATAGTTAAATATTGCTCATAATTAATAAGATAATGCTATCTTTGCACTCGTTTTTAGACAAACACTTTAAACTTCACGATAATGAAAATTAAGGCGAATAACGCAAACAGTCCTATTTGGAAGGACGTCTACTCACATTCCAAGCTTCCACAACAGTTGGAACCACTTAATGAGATCGCTACGAATCTTTGGTGGGTATGGAATCATGAAGGCGCTAAACTATTTGGCAAGATCGACAAACAACTTTGGAAATCCACAGAAGGTAACCCTGTACAGCTATTGCAAAGCCTTTCACACAAACGTATGGAAGAGATCTTAGCAGATAAGGAGTTAATGGCTGAAATCCAAAAGGTATACGCTGATTTCAAAGCTTATATCAATGTAAAACCCGACAAGACACAACCGTCTGTAGCCTACTTCAGCATGGAGTACGGTTTGACCAATGTATTAAAGATTTACTCAGGTGGTCTGGGAGTATTAGCCGGTGACTACTTGAAAGAGGCCAGCGATAGTAATATCGATTTATGTGCCGTAGGTTTCTTGTATCGTTACGGATATTTCACACAGACTTTGTCCATGGACGGTCAGCAGATCGCCAATTACGAGCCGCAAAATTTCAACGCCCTGCCGTTGACTCAGGTATTGCAGTCGAACGGAGAGCCAATGGTATTGGAAGTTCCTTATCCGGGCAGAACCGTTTACGCTCATATCTGGAAAGTTAGCGTAGGTCGTGTACCTTTGTACTTAATGGATACGGATATACCTCAGAACAGCGAATGGGATCGTTCCATCACGCACCAATTATATGGTGGCGACTGGGAGAACCGTATGAAACAAGAGTATTTGTTGGGTATCGGTGGTATCATGATGCTGAACAAGTTAGGTATCAAGAAACAGATTTATCACTGCAACGAGGGACACGCCGCTTTGATCAACGCTCAGCGTTTGGTAGACTATATCCAGAACGACGGCCTTTCATTCAACCAAGCGTTGGAGGTAGTTCGTGCTTCCGCCCTCTATACGGTACACACTCCGGTTCCGGCAGGTCACGATTACTTTGACGAGGGTTTGTTCGGACGTTACATGGGTGAGTTCCCCGGCAAGTTAGGTATTAGCTGGCAAGACTTCATCGATATGGGACGTGAGAACCCGGGCTCTAACGAGAAATTCTCCATGAGCGTATTCGCCTTGAACACTTGCCAAGAGGCTAACGGCGTAAGCTGGTTGCACGGTAAGGTTTCTCAGCGTATGTTCGCCCCAGTTTGGAAAGGTTACTTCCCGGATGAACTGCACGTTGGTTATGTAACGAACGGTGTGCACATGCCGACTTGGGCCGCTACGGAGATGAAGAAATTCTATGCGGATAAATTAGGCACGAAGCTTTTCGAGGATCAATCAAATCGCAAATGTTGGGAAGGAATCCAGAATGTATCCGACGAGGAAATCTGGAATCTCCGTATGACCTTGAAGAATAAATTGATTGATTACATCCGTGTTCAATATAAAGATAGCTGGTTGAGGAACCAAGGTGATCCTTCTAAGGTAGTTTCCATCCTTGAGAAGATCAACCCGAATGCCTTGCTGATCGGTTTCGGTCGTCGTTTCGCTACTTACAAGCGTGCACACTTGTTGTTCACGGACTTAGACCGTTTGGCTAAGATCGTTAACAATGAGAAGTTCCCGATTCAGTTCGTATTCACCGGTAAGGCTCACCCGGCTGATGGTGGTGGTCAAGGTTTGATCAAACACATCGTAGAGATCTCTCGCCGTCCGGAGTTCTTAGGAAAGATCATCTTCTTGGAGAACTACGATATGCGTTTGGCCCGTCGTTTGATTTCTGGTGTAGACGTATGGTTGAACACGCCGACTCGTCCGTTAGAGGCTTCCGGTACTTCCGGTGAGAAAGCCGAGATGAACGGTGTATTGAACTTCTCCGTTCTTGACGGTTGGTGGTATGAGGGTTACGTAGAAGGCGCAGGTTGGGCATTGACCGACAAGCGTACTTATGAGAACCAGCAATACCAAGACCAATTGGATGCGGCTACGATCTACCATTGCTTGGAAACTGAGATTATCCCGACTTACTACGCTAAGAACAGCAAGGGTTACTCTCCGGACTGGATCCAATATATCAAGAACTCTATCGCCAAGATCGCTCCGGATTATACGATGAAACGTATGTTGGACGATTATGAGGATCGTTTCTATCACAAATTGGCTACTCGTTCCGCTCATATTTCCGCTAACAACTACGAGATCGCTAAGCAATTAGCTGCTTGGAAAGAGGAAGTTGCGCAACATTGGGATAGCTTCCAAGTGGAATCTTTCACTTGCGACCAAGATTTGACGGTGAACGGCCCGGTTGTAGGAAAAGAATACAACTTCAATTTGGTAATCGACCGTCATGAACTACAAGGTATGTTAGGTGCTGAAATGGTTGTCATGAAGGAAGATCCGGAGAAACACACGCTGTCACCAATCAATACCGCTCAGTTCGAGTTGATGAAGGAAGAAGGCTCCAAGTTATTCTTCAAGTTAACGACCACTCCTTCCGAGGCTGGTAACCATAAGATGGGCTTCCGTGTATATCCTGTAAACAAGGAGTTGCCTCACCGTATGGACTTCGCTTATGTACGTTGGATTCAGTTATAATCGGCAACAAGTAAAACAAATAATCAAGAAAGAGGGTGCGTCATGCACCCTCTTTTTTTATGCCATACCCAGCTATGCTTTACAGCGACAAAAACCTATGGTTATGAGCCGTAAAGCATAGGTTCATATAGTCCGTGAATACCCATGAATCAAAAAAAGGAAGCCGCACGACAGCAGCTTCCTTTTTCAATAGGATACGAATATTTTCAAGCTTAGAAAGCGTAGTCCAAACTTAATCCGAACACCTTGTTGGTGCGGCTATACACATTCTGCCCAGGAAGTCCCGTGCCGCAGTAGTTGTCCATCTTCTTGGTATAATCGTGGTAAGTTGTCCACATATATCCCACGTTCAAAGCCATTTTTTCGCTCAACATCACTTTAGCACCAAAGCCCAGCGAATAAGAATCGCAGGAGAAACTAACATCACTTTGGAAATTATCAGACAAACCATAATCTGTAATTTGAGCGCCACCGCTAATGGTCAATCTCTTGACAACATCCCACTCTATACCAAACAGATACTCATTCGTACCTCTTTCCAGTTCCTTCTGCTTTCCACCGGCCATTCCCGCCTTCTTGTCATCGAAGAAGTGATATTCAACAGAAGCCTTCAACATGGGCAAAAACCGATAAGAAGCTGCCACCGAAAGCATGGAAGGAATATCGTTCGGCGTATTTACACCATGCTTATAAGGGCCAACCAAATCTTCCGCACTGTCGGGATAATCCAACTTCTTGGTATTGTTTTCGATGTTCAAGTTCGTCTTAAACTCATATTTAGCTCCGAAATTGAATTTACCATATTTGACATCGACACCCAAAACCGGTGTCAACCCCCAACCTGTCTGGTCGCAATCCAAAGCCAGGTTCATTAAATCCGCTCCACCAAAATTCTGTTTTAATTTTGCATCCAGATACCCGTCATAGTTTCCTGAGAAATAGTTCATCCGGCCACCGGCAAAGGCAGAAAGCCAATCCGTGATCTTGTATGATAGGCCAAGTTGTAGGGAATAAATATACTGTTTTCCGTCCATCGCACTGTTAATAGTATACATATCCGGCGTGACGATGGGACTTTGACCGCCAGTCTTTATATATTTCGCTACACTTTCCTTGAAGATACCGGCCATAGCAGCCGATTCGAACATTGGCAGGCCATCGTCAAACGAAGCCTTACCACCTCCACCCGTAATGGCAAAGAAACCGGAGATCGTCCAATCACCTTTTTTGTAAGCCGCAAAAACACTCGGAATCACGGGAGCGGCTGCCTTTCCTTTGTAATACTTTTTATAGGGAACGTCGCTCACTGTCGGCACCTTATTCACTGGGTCGAAACCATTGTATGTACTGAAAGAGGCATCGATATCCCGGGTCTGGAAAGCACTTTGGATACTCACACCAACGCGGAAACCGTCTGTCGGCAAAAAAGAAAGACCCGCCGGGTTTGACAAAGCGCCGTCTATATCAATTGCAGCACCTCGCGAAAGTGACCTTAAAAAGGCTGCATGCTGATTCGTATTCGTCAAATATCCTCCAGCGAAAGAAACCAAAGGCATCATCATCAATGCCGCACCTAATACTACTTTTTTCTTCATGTTTTACTTTTCTTGATTACAAAACGGTCGCAAAGATAAATACTTTTTTCAAACACTGCACACTTTTAATAAAAATGTGCCGCACAAAACAGCAAATACTGTGCAAACACATAAGACTAATTAACAATAGAAGAGCCGCAAAGGTAGTAACGTGAAATCAGGTATTAGTTATAATCAAAAAGAATCATCCTAATCAGAAAAGGATATATACAGCAAGTACTAAAGAAGATATACTTACTTTACCCAAAAAGATATACTACAAGTGCCAAGTAAGTATAACTTCTATTTTTCCGAAATAAATCGTATATTTGTCTCTATAACTTAATTCTTTAAACCGTATAGATAAAATGAAAAGACTAGCATTACTCGCGGCTCTCTTACTGCCGCTATCCATGGCTTTCGCCCAACAGAACGTAGGATTCAAGACCGATAAGGTAGAACCTCTCGTGATCAACCCAGACAATAGCGTCACTTTCTATGTAGAAGCCCCAAAAGCGAAGTCCGTCTCCGTAAAAGGAGACTGGGAAGCCAACGAGGGCAATGGCCAGATGACGAAAGGGAAAAACGGTACATGGAGCTATACGACTCCCCCACTGTCATCCGAAATGTACACCTATCGTTTAAATATTGATGGTATTTATAACATCGCCCCAAACAACCCATTCTCTTGCCGTGACGTAGGCACCTTGTTCAGCCTGTTCTATATCAACGGGGGAAATGGCGATTATTATCAAGTACGTGACGTACCTCATGGCAATGTTACAACCACTTGGTATCACTCGGACATCCTCGGGAGCGAACGAAGACTTAGCGTTTATACGCCTCCTTTTTACGATAAGAACATCCAATCTTATCCCGTTCTGTACCTGTTACATGGCAGTGGCGGCGACGAGAACGCTTGGCTGGAGCTTGGCCGTACCGCCCGTATCATGGATAACTTGATTGCCGAAGGCAAGATACAGCCAATGCTTGTCGTTATGCCAAACGGTAATCCCAGTAAACAGGCCGCTCCCGGCGAAACATCCGATAACCTGAATTACAAGCCGGCCATGAGCAACAGCTTCCCCGGTTATAAGGATGGCTCGTACGAGAAGAGTTTCACCGAGATCATTCATTTCATCGATAACCGTTACCGTACGATCCCGGATAAGCGACACCGAGCCATAGCCGGACTTTCGATGGGTGGTTTCCATACATTATATATATCATTGAATTATCCGGACTATTTTAACTATATAGGACTTTTCTCCGCCGGGCTCAGCGCAAATGGTGTAGACCCCAATAGCCCGATGTACACGAACCTCGACGAGAAGTTAGGAAACCTCAAGAGATCCGGTTATCAATTGTTCTGGATCGGTATCGGAAAGGACGATTTCCTGTACGACGCGAACCAGCAATTCCGCCAGCGAATGGATAGCCTAGGTATGAAATACCAGTACGTAGAATCCACCCGAGGGCATATCTGGGCCAATTGGCGGGCTTATCTCCTCCAATTCGCTCCTATGCTTTTCAAATAAAAGACATGAGCAGATGAATCATAATATACCGCAATACGACTTCTATAAACACAAATACGGCGATGAGCTACTTATCGACGTCGTTCCCTTGAACACGATCAAGAAGTATCTCAAGGAACAACCCGTACATATATTGACGTATTACGATATAACATTGATCACTAGCGGGGAGGGAGAATTCCTTATCGATCATCAAGCGAACCGGGTAAAGCCTCAAGATATCATCTTTACCCGGCCCGGCGAAATACGCAAATGGGACGATAAAACGATACAAGACGGATTCGCTCTTATCTTTGAGGAAGAGTTCCTGCTCTCTTTTTTCAATGATCCGGCATTTCTCCGGAACCTCTCTTATTTCCATACGGAAAGACGGTCTTCCAAGCTCAGTCTCGACAAGAAAGCCTATGCCCGCATCTCCGAGTTGATCTCGGAGATCGATAAAGAGATCAAGAACTATCAGTCGAAAGACAAACACTTACTCCGGGCCTTGTTGTACGAGACATTAATGTTGCTCAACAGGTTATATTCTAACTCGAACGCTTTACCACCAGACACAAACACCCGATCTAAAAGCATCTATGTAGACCGATTTATCGAGTTAGTAAACCATTCCTTCAAGCAAGATCATTCCATCCGGAGCTATGCCGATCGGCTTTGCATCACCCCGAACTACCTGAATGAGATCGTGAAAAACGCTACAGGCATCAACGCTAAACAATACATCCTAAACAAAATACTAATCGAGAGCAAACGACTATTGACTTATACAGACTTACCTATATCCGCCATAACGGAAGCTCTAGGTTACGAGGATCCATCCTATTTCATCCGTCTATTTCGTTCCCAAACAAACATGACCCCGCTAAACTATCGCAGGAATACAAAACCGTAAAAAGTACTATTTCCTCCTTTATACGTATTATACGAACTCCATTCGGTATGTCTAATTTTGCCTCTATCAATAAATAAAGCATCATGAGACAATACAAATCATGGATAGCGGCTCTCATATTAGGAAGCACGTTATCCGCTAACGCACAACAAAAGAATATGGAGAACAAAACATTAAACGAGAACATCCCGGAGATGATCATCTCCCTTGAAAAAGAGGCTCTAGCCTCGACCGACCCGATGGCATTCGTAGAGCTTTCAGACACCGACGTGATTTACTTCGATCCTTCCCTAGAGACGAAAATAGAGGGATTGGAACAACTGCGCACTTATTATAAAGGTATGCAACTTCCTCCGGCAGATCATTTCGACATGATCCGCCCGGTCGTACAAGTCGCGCAAAACATAGCGGTCCTCACCTTCAACCTTGATAGCTACTTATCCGACAAGGTAATAAAATGGAACTGCACCGAGGTTTACAAACGCAACCCCGACAACCAATGGAAGATCATACAAACCCACTGGTCTTACGTGAAACCGCTAGATTAAAGTTAAAACATTTGCCGCTTTCTGAACCAAAACGGTTCGTAAAATGTATTATATAGACTATTCACTAAACACAAATTATATGATACGGAATTTACTGAAAGCGGCAAATGCGCTTACATTTAGCACGATGTTCCTGTTACTCCTCGCCGGATGCAACAAGAACACGATTATTTTTGAGGATGGAACAACCCCGAACGGCTCTTCGGGAAACGAGGACCCGGGAAACAGCACGTTGGTGACCTTCAACGCCTCCGTGGAGGGCCGGAACCTATTACGTTCCATGTCTCCCATGAATAAAGGGATACAAAGCAGGGTTTATGTCTTCGACAGCAGCGCAGGAACCAAGGGAAGCCCCGAGGCGTCAGGTCTTTACATAACCTCATCTCCCGGGGTGTTAACAGGAAGTGACGGATATAAAATGTTTCTCTCCAATGGCACTTATAATTTCTACGCCGTATCCGACAATTTCTCCACGATCCCCCCGACATTCACGAGTGGCGTATCCGAACCCCTCTTCAACGGTATCGATTATCTTTGGTGGAGTGCCATACAACAGGATGTAAATAGCTCCCAAATCAATATACCGATTGTTTATGGGCATGTGGCTACCCAAGTCGTAGTAGAATTAACCGGCGGTGAAGGCATCACGATCAACCAACTAGTCTCCGCCATGATCACTCCTCCCGTGGTTGGGGCTACCATGGATCTGGGCACAGGTGTCATCACTCCTGCTACCGCCTTCGGAAAAGCGGATAAGATGGGCATAAACGGATTAACCGCCCAATATATCATGTTGCCGATAAGACATTCGGCTCCAATGACTCTCACGTTGGAAATATCCGCCGACAATGAAAACAGCACCCGCACCTATACCACCCAGATCCCTCTTCCGGATGGCGAGTTGAAAGCGGGAAACTCTTATTTATTTAAAGCGGTAATCAACGGTAATTCGGTCACTTTGGCCAGTGTCAACGTAAAAGACTGGACAGATGTGGACGAGACAGGAAAGCCCCTTTATCCGACCCAGAATTAAAGCCCGGTTCCTATTTTCCGTATCAATGAATATTGGTACGGAAAATATGCCTATATTTACCCCGTCACCTCTAAAAACAATACGAATATGATTGAGATTCCCGAATCCGCCACCATTGGCAAACAGGCTAGCGAAACGCTAAAGGGTAAACGGATAGCGCATGTTATCGAGTCGAACAGTCCTCACCGTTTCACGTTCTATAATGGCGATCCGGCGGAATACTCCAATAGGCTGGTAGGACGAACGGTCCTAGGCGCCCAAGGCTATGGCGCATTCGTGGACATCCTTATGGACGCGGATACCCACCTCTTAATCGGAGACGGAACCAATATGCGTTATTATACCTCCGCGGAAAAGGCCCCGAAGAAATATCAGCTTATGATCGTATTTGAGGACGACTCGTTCCTAGCTTTCACGGTTTCGATGTATGGTTCCATCTACGCTTTCAAAGGCGAGTTTGACAATCCCTATTACCAAGGTAGCATCCATAAGCTATGTCCGTTGGACGAGAGATTCGATAAAGCCTATTTCCTTAGTCTCATCCGGAATCTCAAGAAAGATATATCCGCAAAGGCGCTGCTCGCCACCGAGCAACGTATTCCGGGCCTGGGCAACGGAGTCTGCCAAGATATCTTGTTCAATGCCCGGATCTCCCCGAAACGAAAAATATCGACTTTATCAGAAGAGGATATAGACCGCCTCTTCAACACCGTGAAATCCACGCTGGAAGAGATGACTCGCCGAGGAGGCCGGGATACGGAGAAGGATCTATACGGCGCCTTAGGCAATTACCGCACGATCCTATCGAAGAACACCTACCATGACCCTTGCCCCGTCTGTGGCGAACGGATACAGAAAGAGGCTTACCTCGGAGGCAGCATTTATTATTGCCCGCATTGCCAGCGAGAAAGATAAGTAATACGCTCAAATTGACAATATGACAATATGTAATCTGAAACCCCGGAGAATCGTTTTTTCCGGGCAAAGATACATGCTGTTACCAAATACGAGAAAAAATATCAGCAATCAATTGTATTATAACACTTTGCTTAAATATACCCTTTCATTCTAGCGAGATTAATTCATCCTATCTCATATTTATGCAGGAGAAAGGTGCTTTTCATACGGATGCATCGCCCATTTCTATAGGTTGCGTACCCAATTCCTACCGTATGTATCGCCAAACACATACGGTAGCGTTGCCTAACACTGGCTTTTGCGTTACCTAATCCCATTACTTTCGTCTCCTAATAGAGATATTCATACAAAAAAACAGGGTAAAATGGATAATTTGACCATAAAGCACTCCCTATTTCTTCTATTCGCAAAAAGGCCCTGTCATCATAATCCCGGATTTTCAAACAAAACGTCAAGGTTATCGCATTTTCGCTTACAACATCATTGAAGCCTACCGCAAAACAGATTGCCGCCCCCTGCTTTTGCGAATGTTTTACAAACATAGAGTTTTGCAGGTGAGCCGTCATTCTTGATAAGTGAGGAAAAAGAAAAAGCCCTGTAATCTTTAAATTACAGAGCTTTACTTTATTTTGCTTTCTTTGAAAGCGGTCCGTACGGGAAAGCCACCTAAAGACCTTAAATGACTGGATTTTAATGCTTTATCCCTATGAATTATCTTAGGGGGTACGAATTGGGTTAGATATAGCTAACTAATTCAATTTCAGCATTTTAATCCCCTCGTCGCTTTTGACACTTCCATTGTGGTAAAGGCTGTACCCGAACCCTCGGATTACCAAACCACACATATTAAGTGAAAAAAATCATCATTTATAAGTTTTAAGGTACAAATCAGAATAAAATCCGCACTCTTGCTGCATTTTACTGGCAGTTCTGGCTGCCCTTGACGCCGATTTGTCTGCATAAAACTTGGGTTCAAAGTTACTACAATTTTTTAAATCACCAAAGGTTTTGAAAAATAATCTTTTAGACGTAGTGCAAGGTGCAAGTTTATCTATATATAGATACTTGCACCTTGCACCAACAATCTCAACTGGAAAGACTTTAATACCTTAAACTAATTTGGTATCTTTGCACCAGATAAATAGAATTTTAGCGGATTAATTCCGTTTATATATAACATAACGTTCGCTGAACGTCTCGATACGAAAACTGGTAATTTTCAACTGAAAGGGACAGATAGCGCAATGTTCATGCTATACGAGAGTATGGCGTGGGCTTGCCTGTTTCTTTCAAAGGTATACCAGTACCTCGTATCGGAGCAGTGTGAGTTCCACGCTTCTTTTTTGAGATACAGCGAGCAATGGTATAAACAATTAAATTCAGTAGCATGAAAAAAATTATCCTTTACATCGCTGCATCACTTGACCAACGGATTGCAGAGCCAGTCGGCGGATTGGAATGGCTTACCGGATGCCCAAATCGTGAAAAGACAGATTACGGGTGCAAAAATCTATCAGCTTCGGTTGATACGGTTATTATGGGCGGTCGTACTTACCGTGAAATTATGAACATGGATGTAATTTGGCCATATTCGGAACAAATGGCTTATGTTGTATCCCACCATGAATGGGATACAAAAGAGAATGTACGTTTTATCACGAAGAATATTATTGAAACGATTTCTGAACTTCGCAATCAGGAAGGTAAAGATATTTGGTTAGTTGGAGGCGGAGAATTAATTTCAATGTTGCTCGCCACAGATTTGATTGACGAAATGCAAATTTGCTACTTCCCCATAATTTTGGGCAAAGGCATACCTTTATTCCCTGAACAAAACAAGGAATCTAAGTGGGAAATAATAAAGACAAAAGTATATGATTCGGGTGTGTTGAAAGTTGATTACCAAAAATCTTTATAATTTCATGTAGGGTATTTATATCTTCATGCGGTATAATAGTAAAATGTCCAACTGGATGATAAGCAAAGCAGAGTTCAAACAATTATTCGATAAGTATTTTGATACGATTCGAAGTTTTATCTTCTATCGCTGTGGTGATAGGGATGCAGCATCGGATATGGCACAGGATGTCTTTATGAAGATTTGGGAGAAACGGGAACAACTGGATAACCTTAATTTAAAACCATTGTTTTATAAGATAGCAAACGATATGGTTATAAGCAATTATCGAAAAAGTTCTACCCGTTTAGATTATGAGGTGAGTATGAGTATTCAGATTGATAGTCCTTTGTCGCCCGAAGATGAATTAAACTTTGAAGAATTGGCATCTACTTATGCTAAAGCATTAGAAAAGATGCCGGAATTACAAAGGGTTGTTTTCCTGATGAGCCGGAATGATGAACTAAAGTATAGTGAAATAGCCCAATGTTTGGATATAAGCGTAAAAGCTGTCGAAAAACGGATGAGCGCTGCTTTGCAATTTCTTAGGACAGAACTATTATAATTAAAGAAGATATGAAAGCGGATGATATTAAAATAACCCCTAAATGGAGTAAAAGCAAAGAAGATATTTGGGATAGTGTCTTTGAAGGATTGGAAGAAACTCCCAAAGTTATTGAAATGGCTCCCCGAAAAAGATCATTGTGGTTTTATGCGGCTGCATCTATTGCCGCAATAGCTATAATTCTACCCTCCATAGCATTTTTCTATACAAAAAATGAAGTTGCTGAAAGAGGTACACATCTGGCGGTGGTTTTACCCGACGGCTCTAAAGTAGATTTGAATGCCGAAAGTAAAATCAGCTATAAACCTCTCTGGTGGTTTATTTCCCGTGATGTAGAACTGAAAGGCGAAGCATATTTTGAAGTTGAAAAAGGAAGCACATTTGATGTACGTTCCGGGCAATACACTGTAAGTGTACTGGGAACAAGTTTTAATGTATTTTCCCGTGCCGAAAATTTTAAAGTAACTTGCCTTACCGGAAAGGTGAATGTTTCGGATAAATCGGAATCAGTCATACTTATCCCGAATATGCAGGCATTATTAAGTAATGGCAGGCTTACCACAAAGAATGTCGAAGATGCAGAAGAATCTATTAATTGGAAACAGGGTAAATTTGTTTTTGTTAGCGTACCTTTGCAAGATGTAATTCAGGAAATTGAAAGACAGTACGATATTGAAGTATTGCCCAATTCAAATCTGGATTATTCATATTCAGGTAATTTTACGAAAGCTAAAGATCCGAATGATGTGCTTAAAATAGTAGGTAAACCGTTCGGAATAGAATTTAAGATAAAGTAATTGAAGAAATTTATAGTTATACTTATAATAACCCTGACAGGCACAATTGCAGCTTTTTCACAAGAGCTGCATTTGGTCGTTAATGACAAGCCCCTTAACGATGTTCTGCGGGGATTACCTGTAGAAATTTCTTTTGATGATAATGCCCTTTACCAATATAAGGTAACGGTCAATCGAAAATTTAATAATCCTCAAAGCGCACTTGATTTTTTGCTGAAAGATAAACCGTTTCGCCACGAAAATATAAACGGGGTTTATGTTATCGCTTCCTATACTGAAAAGATAGAAAAACCGCCTGTTGTTGAAGTTAAGCGATACTATACGTTTTCAGGGACAATAAGGGATGCAGATAACGAAGAAGGTTTACCTTACGCTTATATCACTACTCCCGAAAAGACCGTTTCAACTGATGAAACAGGTTATTTTTCTTTCAAAACCGAGAAAAAAGGAAATCAACGTGTACAAGTGCAGTATTTGGGCTATCAGGCACAAGATACTATTCTTTCTCCCGGACTAAACGAAATCCGGTTACAATCTGCTGTTTTTACTATGGATGAAGTAATCGTCAGTCCTGCTCCCGCCACAATGCTTATCCAGTCCGGCAATAGTCCCGGAGAAATCCGCATCAATCATCAAATCTCAAAATATATCCCCGGAAGCAATGACAATTCCGTATTTAACCTTATGCGGATGATGCCCGGCGTAAGAGCATCGGGCGAGCCATCGGAAGACTTGATTGTGTGGGGCAGTAATATGGGTGAAAGCAAGATAACATACGACGGATATACGCTATTCGGTATAAAGAACTATAACGACCATATAGGTTCGGTCAATCCCTATATGGTAAAAGACATACGCATCTTGAAAGGCGGGTACGGCTCCAATCAGGGCGGACGTATCGGTGCCATTACGGAGATAACAGGTATAGACGGTAATTTTAATGCTCCGTCTGTAAAAGCAACTGTCAGCAATTATACAATGAACCTTTTTGCTTCGGTACCTCTAACAAAGAAATTGAATATCTCTGCTGCATACAGGCAAACTTTTTATAACCTGTATAACAATGAAAATGTGGATTTATCCAATAGCGAAAATAGTACACAGACTATTTATTCAAGCATATATATCAAGCCTGATTATCATTTCAATGATGCCAATTTAAAGCTATCAGGAAAAGCATTTAAGGATGATTCCTATTACATCAGCTTGTATGGAGCTAATGACCGCTTTAAATACTCGGTAAATCAACCAAACGAGTATGATGTCAATGCTTCTGAAAAGAGCAGGCAATATGGTGGGGCGGCTTCTTATAAACGGGTATGGGAAAACGGCTCAACTACAAAAGTTGTGGCTACATTCTCTCGCCTTACCTCTTTATTGGATAATCTCACAATACTGGGAGATAAAAAGCCGACAACAGACGATGTCAGTCATCTTGATAATGAGGTACAGGAGTTCTCGGTAAAACTCAACCATGACTTTAATATCGGAAGCCGGAACAAAGTACAAGTTGGTGGGGAATGGCAACAATACAGGGTAAGCCTGAATGAACTGTGCGGAGAACTGGATAAACCGACAGTCTATATTACAGATAATATATTATTGGATAAATTGACTTTAAGCGCAGGGGTACGGGTGGATATGCCCTTGAATAAAAAAGTCTATGTACAGCCCCGTTTATCCGGTACATATAAAATATCGGAAGAATTAACTGCAACTGCTTCTTGGGGACTATATAACCAGTTCCTTACCCGTACCGCATACCAATATGACGAATCAGGATTTCAAACGGTATGGACTATGGCGGACAGTACCTTTACAAAGGCAATGCACACTACCGCAGGTATTGCTTACAGTAAAAACGGCTTCTTGGTCAGTATGGAAGGATATTATAAGACTACAAAAAACAGTCAGTATTTTTTGGATAATACAGTCTATAAAATAGATAATACGATTTTAGGAGCAGACCTGTTTGCCAAAAAGCTAATCAGGAATCATACTTTATATGGCTCGTATTCCATCAACCGCCTTAGTAAACCGCAAAACGAACTTTCGCATGAAATAAAAGTCGGAGGTATCGGGGCATTCGATCCTTTCTATTTTTCGTTGAGTTATGTTTATGGTACAGGCTTTTCTTATATTTCCACTGGAGGGCACGGGCATGGACAAGGCAATGAGGAAGGACAGCATGGCTCCGAACACGAACATACGGATTATTCCGATGAGCCATACAGTCGCTTTGATATAGGTGCTACATACAGGGCACAAATAAAGAAAGTAAGGCTGCAAGCAGGCGTATCGCTATTGAATGTGTTTGGCACTAAGAATATAAAATACAACTATCAGATTTCCGGTCAAAATACTGCAACAAATATCTTCACAAAAGCAACTCCATTTACTCCAACAGTATTTCTTGAAATTATTTTTTGATTTATGGTAGGGTAAACCCTGCTTTATGCGGTTACTATTACGAAAGCGCTTCAGAAAAAAACAAAGTACAAATTCGTAAATTAGTAGATCAAATGAAAAAGTTATTTTATTCGTTGGCAGTAGTTTTATTTGCAGTAACATTCGTTGCTTGCAGTAATGACGACCATGAAGATTTTGGGACATCAGCAAAACAAGATATTGAAGCCAGAGCTGCGGCTTTGGGATTTGAGGATGTTGCAGCTTACCAAGCAAGTGTAGCAGAACAATGTGCAGCGGGAAATCATGAGAATTGTGATATTTATAATGACGGCACTCACGAAGCCTGCGCCTATTCCGACCATTCAGGGAAAAACCATGACGGCACCCATCACAATGGAACCGATCATGGAACACATGACAAAGATGGTCATTCACACGGTTCGCATGATGGTAAACACCATTAATAACCTTTATGTACGATGGGATTCAATAAAGGGGAAGCAATTTCTTTATTGAATCCCTTTTTTAAAACACATTGCTTATAATAAGATTATCTAACCACAGTTAAGATATTAAGTTTGAAAAATAAATGTTCCATATCCGCTATTGTACTCTCAACCATACTATTTTTGGTTTTTGCAGTTATTCCACATCATCATCATGGTGGGAAAGCCTGCATTGTTATCGAGTTGTGTGAGTTGGATAATGCAGTAAACGATGAACATACACATCACAGCGATACGGATAGTGAGCAAAATCACGATGAGACCTGTATTGCTAAATCAAAATTCATCATTCCTACATCTGTTGATGAAACAAAACTAAAAGTATCAGATAATCAAAATGATACTGTTTTATTCCCTATCTTTTTCCTTGTTGGAAATTTATTTAATTATAGTTTAGATAGTTCATTTATCGAATCTGATTACGGTGAGTATATACTAAGCTATAAATCCGCAGAAGCAAATCAATTTCATGGTTTGCGGGCACCTCCTTTTATCTTTTCATAACAGAAAGACTAAATTATAGTCTTTATCCTTTGTGCTTGTAACTATCTTCCGATAGATACTAAGCCACCGCTATATCTAATTTTCCGAACAATCCCAAAAAAATAATATAAATAAGATGTTTTTAAAATTGACAAAAGCATTGTGTACCATTGTGTTATTACTTTCGGTTTCACTCCCAAATGCTTATACCCAAACAAATAATAACACGCTTTCTGAAAGCGATAGTATTCAGGAAAATGACTATAAATTCTCATATAAACAATTAATAATACCTGCATCCCTGATGCTGTACGGAACAATAGAAGCAACATTAGCGCCCAAAAATCGCCTATTAAACTATGCCATAGGGCATGAAGTAATAACACACAAACCTGAAAAGTTTCAGATTGATGATATAACGCAATATGTACCTGCGGCGAGTGTATATGCTTTAAACTTAGTCGGGATAAAAGGCAAACACAATTTCAAAGACAGGACGATTATTTTAGGAATGGCAAGCCTGTTCACGGCGGCTTCAGTGAATGGTTTAAAATATACGGCACGGGTTGAAAGACCAGATAAATCCGCAAAAAATTCTTTTCCGTCAGGACATACGGCAATCGCTTTTATGGGTGCTGAATTTCTTTGGCAAGAATATAAAGATGTTTCAATCTGGTATGGAATAGCAGGATATACTATCGCTGCGGGAACCGGAGCATTCCGCATATACAACAATAAGCACTGGGTAGGCGACGTCGCATTCGGTGCCGGGCTTGGCATATTAAGTACAAAACTTGCCTATTGGCTCTATCCTACTGTTGAAAAGAAAATATTTAAAGGTGGTCAGGAGAAAAAGAACAAACGAAATCTTGCTTTTTACCCCTATTACACTGGTCAGCAGGGTGGTTTATCGCTTTCAATGCAATTTTAAAATATTAATGATATGAACTCTACAAAAGATTATGATTTAACCATAATAGTTCCTGTTTATAATGAAGAAGAAAATATAAACAAACTTGAAAAGGAACTATCTGAATATGTATGTTCTTCATCAGTAAAAACCTGCATACTATTCGTTGATGATGGATCGAAAGACCAAAGCAAAACATTGATACAGGAAGTGTGTCAGCGAAACCGTCATCTTTTTTATATAAGTTTTGCTCGAAATTGCGGATTAAGCGCAGCTATAAAAGCAGGGATAGATATAGCCCAGTCGCCATTTGTCGGATATATAGATGCTGATTTACAAACAGCGCCTAAAGATTTTGAACTTTTATTGCCATATAGAAATGAATATGAAATGGTAATGGGTATCCGTACAGGACGCAAAGATAGTTTAGGAAAAAAACTATCGTCGAAAATAGCTAATAGTTTTCGCCGCATGATGACTAATGACGGCATAGAAGATACGGGGTGTCCATTAAAAATTATTCATACCGAATACGCTAAACGCATTCCGATGTTTACGGGGATGCACCGTTTCCTACCTGCTCTCCTTCAGTTACAACATGGCAGGGTAAAGCAGGTTCCTGTTAGGCATTTTGAACGTACCGCAGGTCAATCAAAATTTCATTTATGGAACAGATTGGTAAGTCCTTTTATGGATTGCTTTGCTTTCCGATGGATGAAGAAACGGTATATAAACTATACTATTGAAAAAGAAGATATTAATTAAGCCATAGCAAAAAGTGAATAACGACATTTGGTATTTTGTTTTAGGTTTTTTAGCACAGGGGTTATTTTCTGCCAGAATGCTTATTCAGTGGATTTTATCGGAAAAGGCTAAAAAAGTTGTATCTCCGACTATCTATTGGCAGTTAAGTTTATTAGCTTCTATATTGTTTTCTGTATATGGGTGGCTAAGGGGAGATTTTGTAATAATTCTCGGACAACTATTCTCCTATTATATCTATATATGGAATTTGAATAGTAAAAACAACTGGAAAAGAATCCATTTAGCTATAAGAACAGTAATTCTCTTAATACCTGTTGCCGCACTTTGCTATGTGCTATATAACAATGAAGTAAGCATTGACAGGTTATTTTCAAATATATCGTTATGGTTACTTCTATTTGGTTCCGCAGGTCAGACAATTTTCACTTTCCGCTTTGTTTATCAATGGTGGTATTCAAGATTGAGAGGTGAATCTGTCCTTCCCTTAAACTTTTGGCTGTTGAGTATAATAGGTTCTCTGATAACTATTGCATACGCAATATTCAGAGAAGATCCGGTATTGCTTATTGGTCAAAGTTTTGGTTTTATCACATATTCCAGAAATGTGTGGTTGATTATAAAAAACTGTAATGAGGATGAATCTAAAAAAGAGATTAAATGAAAATATTAGTTACAGGCAGTGCAGGATTTATCGGATTTCACTTGGTAAAAGCATTGGTTGAAAATAAAGAAAATTTCGTTGTGGGAATAGATAATATAAATGACTATTACGATGTAAACCTAAAATATGGCAGGTTGTCTGAATGTGGAATAGGAAAAGAGGATATAACAGAAAATGAAGTAGTCCATAGTTCATTTTATTGCAATTATGATTTTGGAAAGATTGATCTTACGGACTTTATACAATTAGGTGTTCTTTTTAAGAAGTATCAATTTGATTATGTTATCAATCTGGCAGCACAAGCGGGGGTTCGGTATTCTTTAGAAAATCCCCATGCTTATATCAACTCTAACATTCTTGGCTTTGTAAATATCTTAGAGTGTTGCAGGCATAATAATATCAAGCATCTTATATATGCTTCCAGTTCTTCGGTTTATGGATTGAACAATAAAATTCCTTTTAAGGAATCTGCCACAGTTGATAATCCTGCCAGTTTTTATGCTGCAACAAAAAAAAGTAATGAACTGATGGCTCATTCTTATAGTCATTTGTTCAATTTGCCCTCCACAGGAATAAGACTTTTTACTGTATATGGAGCATGGGGAAGACCTGATATGGCTCCGATGATTTTCGCTAGATCTATTCGGGAGGGCAGAACAATCAAGGTTTTTAATAATGGGGATATGCTTAGAGATTTCACCTATATAGATGATGTTATAAAAAGCATCGTCTTACTCTTGGATAAAACTCCGGATAAAAATTCAGATTCCGCTTTCTATCAGATTTTTAATATCGGCAATTCAAAGCCAGTTAATTTACTCCAGTTTATAGAAGCGATTGAATATGAAATGCAAAAAGACGCTCATTTGGAAATGTACCCTTTTCAATCCGGTGATGTAAAGGAAACCTATGCTGATATAAGCAAATTGACCAGATACATTCATTATAAGCCCAAAACAGTATTACCGGAAGGAATAAAATCATTTATTGAGTGGTTTAACTCAATGGAAAATCAATAGGTGTTAATCCTTAATTATTAACTATGACATTAAAACGATTATTTACGATTGACCACATCTACTATATTCTTGTTTTTGCATTAATGTTCCCATTAATCCTACTCCGGGATTATACGCCTGCAAACGAACTTAGATATTTGAATATAGTTGATGATGCCTTAAAAACAGGGAATTTTTTCTCATTTTATAATCATGGTGAAATATATGCCGATAAACCGCCTTTATATTTCTGGATTATAATGCTCGGAAAAAAGATATTCGGAAGTCATCAAATATGGTTCTTGTCGCTATTCTCATTACTACCCGCTTTTGTCATTCAGTTTACGATGGACAGGTGGACACGAGCTGAACTTCCAAACGAATATCAATCCAGTGCAAAACTATTATTGTTCACAAGCGCTCTATTTATGGGTGGAGCCATTATTCTAAGAATGGATATGTTAATGTCTATGTTTATAACATTGGCATTATATGTTTTTTATAGAATGTATTCAGGCAGAGAGAGAAAATATGATAAGTATTTGCTTCCTCTTTGTATTTTCCTCGCAATATTCAGTAAAGGGCCAATCGGAATAATTATTCCGGTAGTCTCTATACTGACATTTCTAACTATAAAAGGGAAAATTAAGGATAGTGGAAAATATTTAGGGTTTAGAACTTGGGGAATACTCTTATTGCTTTGTTCTGTTTGGTTCAGCTTAGTGTGGGTTGAAGCGGGAAATAGTTATTTGAACGATTTACTCTTTAATCAGACATTCAACCGTGCTGTTAGCTCATTCCATCATAAGGAGCCGTTCTATTATTATTTTCAGGTATTTTGGTATTCCTTCGCTCCTTGGTCAATTTTATTCTTTGCCCTTATCCTGTTAGGGATTAAAAATAAGCTGATAAAAACAGATATAGATAAATTGTTTTTGACTGTTGTTTTAACGTCATTTCTTGTCTTATCTATTGTAAGTGCAAAGATTGAAATTTATATGTTGCCTGTATTTCCTTTTGTGGCTTATCTGTCAGTTATTATATTGATGAGATTAAAGAATAAGAAATGGATTGTATATTTTATGATAGCGTTATCTCTCATAGCAATAATGGCTTTGCCGTTGTTTTTATTGAGTAAAAATGATATTACATTTTCTTGGTTGAATGAAATTCACACTTCCATAATATGGGGATTAATTTCACTTGCTCTATTTGGATTCCTTTCTTTATATTTTCTGATTTTCCGAAAGAATATAATTCGTTCGATTAACAGCATATCAATAGGGATTTTAACCGTGATATTTATTGTATCCTTTGAAATGCCTTTTCTGAACAGCTATGTCGGTTATGAAAATATGTGTAAGAGTGGGATTGAGTTATCAGAAAATTCAAAACAATACATTGTTTATGGAATCCGCCGTCCAGAGAATATGAAAGTATATTTAGGAGAGAGTGTTATCATAGCTGAAAAGGATGATATTATGTTCGATATTTATGGCGGTTCAATACTTTTTATTTCTGATAGAGCATTGAGAAAAGATTTTTCATTACGGGAGTATATTGAGAAAAAGCCCTCTACAAAAATAGGAGATAATCTTGTGGTAAAATTATGAGAAGTGTCTTTCTCCGTTCAAGTTAAAAATTATTTTATTTTTTGGTAGGGTATAATTACTCTTATGCGGTATATTAACATATAACATTTTAACAATAAAGGAATATGAAAAGAGTATTTTATTCATTAGCGGTTCTCGCATCGGTTATCACATTCGTTTCTTGTAGCCAGGATGATGATAACAACTTTGGAGATATAGATCAAAGTTTGGAGCTTCGTGCATCTACACTCGGTTTTTCAAATGGCGATATCTACAAAAGCAGCGTGCTGAATCAGTGTGCTGCCGGAAATCACGAAAACTGCGATATACTTGCAGACGGAACACATCAGGTTTGTATAAATTCCCAACATTCAGGAATTAAACATGACGGTACCCATCACAATGGCACAGGCACAGGACATGGAGGAAATAACCATGATTCCAATACCTGCATGGATGTAAGCCACAATCATAACAACACACAAAACCACGATGTGAATACTTGTACTGATGCAAACCATAATCACAATAACGGACAAAACCATGATGTGAACACTTGCACTGATGCAAGTCATAATCACAATGGGGAACAAAATCATGATGTGAATACCTGTACTGATAAGAGCCACAATCACAATGGAAGTGCCGATGGCTCTCATAATAAGGGCAACCATCATAATTAAGATATTATATGCAAAAAGGATGTGCAGTGATTTTAAAATCAGCATCATTTGACACATCCTTTTTGTTATAGAATAAATAACATAAATAATCTTTGAAATACGTGGACGATTTTATCATAAAATTATTAGAAGGAAAAGGCATAAAGCCCACATCTACACGGATTTTAGTATGGGATACAATGCTAAAGTTCACCGAAGCATTCAGTTTAGGGGACTTAGAGAAAAAATTATTGAGCATTGATAAATCGACTATTTCTCGTATAATTCACCTCTTTAATGATAATGGGCTGATTCATAAATTTGACGACGGATCAGGTTCGGTTAAATATTCGGTTTGTCAGGAGGATTGCGGTTGTAGTGAAGGTGATTATCATTTACACTTTTACTGTAACTACTGTAAAAAGGCATTTTGTTTGGAAAACGTGCATGTTCCTCAAATAGAACTACCGGGAAATATGGAATTGGAGAGCGTTAATTTCGTAATTAAAGGCTATTGCGGAAAATGTGATAAGATTGCAACTTAGTTGCATGACTTTTTATTTTATCTTTGCACAGGTAAAAAAAGATTTAGTGAAACGAATTATTTCCATATCGTTTGTTGCATTGTCAAGTTTAGTATTACTGATACTTGCAATAGTACCACATCATCATCATGAGGGATTGGTGTGTATCGTTATGGAGATATGCGAACAGGATAATCAGGTAAACGATGAACATACAGACCATCGTGAGTTACCTAATGACAGTGACCATGAACAATCTTGTATTGCTGAATCTAAATATACTTCACCCAAAACGACAAATGAAACTAAGTGCAAGGTTTCTTCTTGTCAAAACCATGATTTTACACATTTATTCCCGATATTCTTTTTAGCTGCGGATTTCTTAATCTACGATTCGGGAGAATCAACCTCCGACTTTGAGTACGGAGAATTTATTTCATTCTATAAATCCGCAGAAGCAAACCAATTTCACGGTTTACGCGCCCCTCCTTCCATAATTTCCTGATGTTTTGACTTACAGGCTGTAAGTCATGCTGTTTTGTGCATTTGGATATGTTCAAGGCATAGGGTATTGGTATATACATATCAACCCATAAAAATCAATATTTCTCACGAGAAGCAGAGCAAATATCAGGATATGCTTTACTTCCCCAATAATTAAAAAATAAAATGAAAACGTACATAATAGGATTATTCGTTGTTATCGCAATATTATTAACCGGGTGCAATTCCGGTCAGGGAAAAAACAATCAAAAATCAAGTGATAAACATGAGCATGTCGATGGTGATGGACATGACCATTCTAATGAGAAAGATCATGAACACTCCGAAGGTGATGGACATGACCATTCAAACGATAAAGAACATAAACATACTGACGGCGATGGACATGACCACGCTAACGAGAAAGATCATAAGCACTCCGAAGGCGACGGACATAACCACGGAGCAGAAGCAATGGAAGATAGCCATTCGGACGAAATTCTTTTCACCAAACAGCAAGCGCAACTTGTTGGATTGAAGACAGAAACCGTTACTCTTGGTAGTTTCTACAATTCCATTAAAACCAGTGGACAGATACAAGCATCACAGGGTGATGAAGCGGTTATCGCAGCTACTTCCAATGGTATCGTATCATTCACTAATCCGTCCATAACAGACGGTACAGCCGTGCAAGCCGGACAATCCATTGTAACTATTTCAGCAAAGAAACTGTTGGAAGGCGATCCGTCCGTAAAAGCACGGATTGAATACGAAACTGCGCAGAAAGAGTTCCAACGTGCCGAATCATTGGTAAAAGACCAGATTATTTCCGCTAAGGACTTTGAACAGGCTCGTTTGCGTTACGAAACAGCGAAAACAGTATATCAGGCACAGGCAGGCAATATGACAGCTACCGGGGTAAGCGTTACAGCTCCCATTGCCGGATATATTAAGAACAGGCTTGTTGCACAGGGGGAATACGTTTCAGTAGGTCAGCCCATTGCAACTGTATCGCAGAACAGGCGTTTGCAGCTACGAGCCGAAGTATCTGAGAACAATTTCAAGATACTTAAAAGCATCAGTAGCGCTAACTTTAAGCCTGCCTATGACAATCAGGTATATAAACTTTCGGAACTCAACGGACGGCTTTTATCTTTCGGTAAAGCATCCACCGACCAGTCTTTTTATATTCCTGTTACATTCGAGTTTGATAACGTGGGCGATATTATTCCCGGAGCATATACCGAAGTATATCTGCTTTCGACCTTACAGGATAATGTAATATCCGTTCCCGTTTCTGCTATTACCGAAGAACAGGGACTTAATTTTGTGTACCTGCAAATAGGCGACGAAGAATATAAGAAACAGGAAGTAACCCTCGGACAGAATAACGGCGAAAGAGTGCAGATCCTTTCAGGTCTTCAACGCGGAGCCAAAGTAGTTACCAAAGGAGTATATCAGGTGAAACTGGCAGCAACTTCTTCCGTAATGCCCGAAGGACATAGTCACTAACCATTAAAACACGAATCAGTATGTTGAACAAGATAATAAAATTCTCGCTGAACAACCGTGTCGTTGTTTTAGTGGCATCCCTGCTGCTTATGTTGGCAGGAACCTATACAGCCGTCAATATGGAAGTCGATGTATTTCCCGACCTCAATGCGCCCACCGTTGTGGTGATGACAGAGGCACGTGGTATGGCTCCCGAAGAAGTGGAACGGCTCGTTACTTTCCCTGTCGAAACCGCCCTGAACGGTGCTACTGATGTACGCCGTGTGCGTTCATCCTCTACCACAGGCTTTTCTATCGTATGGGTAGAATTTAACTGGGGAACGGACATCTACCGTGCCCGTCAGATTGTATCCGAAAAGTTAGCCGTTGTCAATGACCAGTTGCCGTCTAACGTTGGTAATCCGACGTTGGGGCCGCAATCGTCCATACTGGGTGAGCTTATGATTATCGGAGTAACCGCCGATTCAACCTCATTACAGGATTTGCGGACATTATCTGACTGGACTATCCGCCCTCGTTTATTATCAACAGGTGGAGTGGCACAGGTAACCGTTCTCGGTGGTGAAATCAAGGAATACCAGATATTACTTGATCCCGGAAAGATGAAACATTATGGCATTGGACTTAACGAAGTAATCGACGTAGTAACTGAAATGAATCAGAACGCTGCAGGCGGTGTATTGTACGAATACGGAAACGAATTTATCATCCGTGGTGTACTCTCAACAAATAAAATACCTTCATTAGGAAAAGCCGTTGTCAAAACAGTAAAAGACGTTCCTATCCTGATAGAAAATATTGCGGAAGTAAAAATAGGCGACAAAGCACCTAAACTGGGTATGGCATCCAACGACGGCAAAGCTGCCGTATTGATAACTGTTACCAAGCAACCGGCTACAAGTACGCTTGAACTAACAGACAAACTTGACGCTTCACTTGCTGATTTACAGAAACAGCTTCCGGCAGATGTAAAGGTTACAACCGACATCTTTCGTCAGGCACGCTTTATAGATAACTCCATCAACAATGTACAGAAGTCATTATACGAAGGTGGTATCTTCGTGGTTATCATACTTGTTATCTTCCTGATGAACGCTCGCACAACCGTCATATCCCTTGTTACGATACCGTTGGCATTGGTCTTTGCAATACTCTCTCTCAAATTCATGGGGCTAACCATTAATACTATGAGTTTAGGAGGTATGGCTATTGCTATCGGCTCGCTTGTAGATGATGCTATTGTCGATGTGGAAAACGTGTTCAAGCGATTGCGTGAGAACAGGCAGAAACCAATAGAACAACAGAAAACTGTTCTCAACGTCGTGTTTGACGCTTCAAAAGAAGTGCGTATGCCGATTTTGAACTCAACGCTTATTATCATCGCCAGTTTTGTGCCTTTGTTCTTCCTTTCAGGAATGGAAGGTCGTATGCTTGCACCACTGGGAGTAGCCTTTATCATGGCATTGATAGCTTCTACCATCGTAGCCTTAACCCTTACTCCGGTATTGTGTAGCTATTTGTTGGGCAAACCGAAAAAAGGCGATAAGCCAGAACGCGAACCGTATGTAGTAAGAAAGCTGAAAGTTGTGTATGAAAAAGCATTGAAGTGGACACTTATTCATAAGAAGTGGGTACTCGGTGCAACGGGTGGTGTACTGGTGGCCGCCATTATCGTTTTCTTCTCGTTAGGACGTAGCTTCTTGCCTCCATTCAATGAAGGATCATTTACCGTAAGCATCAGCAGCATGCCCGGTATATCGCTCGAAGAATCCGACAAGATGGGACGCATAGCAGAAGATATCCTGCTTTCCATACCCGAAGTACAAACCGTAGGGCGGAAAACAGGACGTGCCGAACTCGATGAACACGCACTCGGCGTAAACGTATCGGAAATAGAAGCTCCGTTTATCCTTGACAAACGTTCCAAAGATGAAGTGCTGGCCGAAATACGTGAAAAGATAAAAGTATTGCCGGGAGTAAATATAGAAATAGGCGCACCCATTTCGCACCGTATCGACGCCATGTTATCCGGTACACGTGCCAACATCGCTATCAAGTTGTTCGGAACAGACCTCAATAAGATGTTTTCCATTGGTAACCAGATAAAATCAAACATTCAGGGCATTGAAGGAATTGCTGACCTGAACGTGGAACAACAGGTAGAGCGTCCTCAGTTAAAGATAGAACCCAAAAGGGAAGTAATGGCTAAATACGGCATTACCTTACCCGATTTTGCGAAGATTGTAAACGTCATGCTCGCAGGTGAAGTCGTATCGCAGGTGTACGAAGAAAATCGCTCGTTCGACCTTACCCTGAAAGTAAACGATGATAGCCGTGAAACAGCCGAAAGGATAAAGAATCTTATCGTTGATGCCAACGGACGTAAAATTCCATTGAGTAATATAGCCGAGGTAACATCGTCCACAGGCCCCAACACCATCAACAGGGAAAACGTTGCCCGTAAGATTGTAATATCGGCTAACGTTGCCGGACGCGATCTGCGTGGAGTAGTAAACGACATTCAGGACATCGTAAACGAAAAGATTGAATTGCCCGAAGGTTATCATATTGAATACGGTGGACAGTTTGAGAGTGAACAGGCAGCATCACGCACCCTACTTATTACTTCAATCTTCTCCATACTCGCTATTTTCCTATTGCTGTTCGCACAGTTCAAGAGCATAAACCAGTCCGTTGTTATCCTGCTTAACCTCCCGCTTGCACTTATCGGCGGTGTGTTTGCTATCTTCTTTACAAGCGGCGTTATGAGTATTCCGGCTATCATCGGGTTTATATCGCTCTTTGGTATCGCTACCCGTAACGGTATGTTGCTTATATCACGATATAACTACCTCGTAGCAGAGGGACACAGCAAACTCGATGCGGTAATGACAGGTTCATTAGACCGTCTGAACCCTATCCTTATGACTGCACTTTCTTCCGGGCTTGCGCTGATACCGCTTGCACTGGGTGGCGATTTGCCGGGTAACGAAATACAAAGCCCGATGGCAAAGGTTATCCTGGGCGGATTGCTCACATCGACTTTGCTCAACGGCTTTATTATCCCTATCATGTACTTAATTACAAACAGGAAAGTAGTTGAAACCGAAATTCTGGACAACGATGAACCTGAAGTAAACAACACTAAATTAGAATTAGAATGAGAACAATCATAATAACTATGTTGGTACTCTTCGCAGGCATAACGCTCAATGCGCAGAATAACATCAACCCTGTATTGTCTTCGATAGAAGAGAACAATACAACCCTGAAAGCCCTCCGCGAACAAGTTGAAGCGGATAAGCTGCAAAACAAAACGGGTATCTTCCTTGATGATCCGGAAGTGGGCTTCAATTATCTCTGGGGTAACCCCTCAAATACAGGCAATCGTACCGATTTTAGCGTATCGCAAACATTCGACATTCCCACCATTACGGGAATGAAAAGTCGGTTAGCAAACGGTAGAAACAACCTTGTGGAATGGCAGTACAAAGCCGACCGTATGAATATATTGCTCGAAGCAAAGCAATACTGCATCGAATTGATTTATTATAATTCCCTGCTTAAAGAACTTTATTTGCGTCTGGAACATGCAGAAACCATTGCCAAAGGTTATAAAGACCGTATGGACAGGGGCGACGTAAGTATCTTGGAGTACAACAAAGTAAACCTGAACCTTTCCACCATACAAGGTGAAATCTCGCGGATGGAAGTAGAACGCGATGCACTCCTTGCCCAGTTGAAAAGGCTGAACGGCGGTATCGACGTAGTCTTTAATGATGCAGACTACGGCAGTCGTGAGCTTCCGTTGAACTTCAACGACTGGTATGTACAAGCCGAAGATAAAAACCCGGTGTTGACATACGTGCGTAACGAAATCGAAGTAAGCCAGAAACAGGTATCACTAAGCAAAGCGATGAATCTGCCTAAGTTTACTGCCGGATACATGAGTGAAAAAGTTGTCGGACAACGGTATCAGGGTGTGTCGCTTGGTATATCCATACCGCTATGGTCGAATAAGAATCAGGTGAAACAGGCAAAGGCATCTGTTGCTGCTGCCCAAAGCCGCGAAGCCGATACCAAACAACAGTTTTTCAGCCAACTACAAATACAGTATTCCAAAGCAATGGGACTTAAAACGACTGCCGATAAATACCGTAAATCGCTGGCAAACCTAAATAATACTATCCTGTTGAAAAAAGCACTCGATGCGGGTGAAATATCCTTGCTTGATTACATGGTTGAAATGGGATTGTACTACGACAACGTAAACCAGACGCTTGCAGCCGAAAGGGATTATCAACTGGCATTTGCCGAACTCGCAGCCGTAGAACTCTAAAAAAATGATGTCATGAAAAGACAGCAAAAGAAAAAAAAGAGTAAGGTCATTGCAAAGAAAAAAATGATTAGTTCAAGAGCAAAAAAATGGATTGTAGCGTTAAGTATAACCATTGGGATTACATTAGGTTTTTTGTTATGGTATTATGTAACCAGATGTCCCCATCATCATTGTTTCTTTCATAGATGGCCGTTAAAGGAAGTCTTATTCTTTGGGACTTTGTTTACACTATTACCATTTGTGTTTTTGAATGAGGAATTGTATAAAAAGAAGTATAAACGATAAATTAAAATAATTATGGGAAATTGCAATGATGGGGCTTGTGTTATAGACAAGACCAAACAGGAAATGGATACCTCACAGAAAAGAGGTTACATCCGGGCGGCTATCTCCTTTGTGATGCTGATTGCAGGCATCATCTTTTCCGCTGTCGGGCTTTCGTTCTTTGCCGATAAGTGGGTACAGCTTGCATGGTATATCATCGCTTATATTCCGGTAGGCTTACCGGTGATAAAAGAAGCATGGGAAGCCATTCGCCAGAAAGACGTATTCAGCGAGTTTACATTGATGAGTATAGCTACCATCGGGGCGTTCTTTATCGGAGAATACCCCGAAGGCGTTGCGGTAATGCTGTTCTATGCCGTAGGCGAACTCTTTCAGGATGCAGCGGTAAACCGTGCAAAAAGGAGCATTAGTGCATTACTTGATGTCCGACCAGAAACAGCGACAGTTATTAAGATGGATAAAACTGAAATAATGTCGCCGGAGAATGTAAATGTAGGTGATATTGTGGAAGTCAAGGTAGGCGAAAGAGTGCCTCTTGACGGAATTTTACTGAATGAATCGGCATCTTTTAATACTTCCGCATTAACTGGAGAGAGTGTTCCCAGAACGATACGGAAAAATGAGGACGTATTTGCAGGTATGATACTTACCGACAATGTTTCAAGAATTGAAGTAACGAAACCATTTGGCATGAGTGCTTTGGCTCGTATTCTTGACCTTGTTCAGAACGCCACAGAAAAAAAGGCACCCGCAGAACAGTTCATACGCAAATTTGCCCGTATCTATACTCCGATAGTGGTGGCACTGGCTGCGCTTATAGTGTTAGCACCACTGGCATACTCTGCTATTAATCCGGCATTCAATTTTGTGTTGTACGATTGGGTTTATCGTGGATTGGTATTCCTCGTTATTTCCTGCCCGTGTGCGTTGGTTATCAGCATACCGTTGGGCTACTTTGGTGGTATCGGAGCGGCAAGCCGTAAAGGAGTACTATTCAAAGGAAGCAACTATTTGGAAGCTATTACCAAAGTAAATACGGTGGTGATGGATAAAACCGGAACACTGACACAGGGAGTTTTCAAGGTACAAAAGATTGTTCCGGCAGATTTTCTGCTCGAAACAGACCTTGTGAATTTAGTGGCTTCGGTTGAAACGCAAAGTACGCATCCCATAGCGAAAGCTATTGTGGAATATGCAAAAGAGCAGAATATTGAAGTAATTAAGCCGGAGATTGTGAATGAAATCGCAGGGCACGGCTTACAGGCTTCTATCAATGGTAAAATAGTTCTTGTGGGTAATCCTAAGTTATTGATAAAAAACAATGTAGAGTTCCCGCCGGAAATAGCGACTATACCCGAAACGATTGTTGTTTGCGCTATCAATGGCATCTATTCCGGATATATTCTGGTAGCTGATGCTCCGAAAGAGGATGCAGCTACAGCCGTGAACGCTTTGCGTGAGTTGGGAATTAAGAATATTGTAATGCTGTCAGGAGATAAACAGGCCATCGTTTCGCAGCTTGCCACAGAGTTGAACGTTACGCAAGCGCATGGCGACCTGCTGCCCGAAGGAAAGGTTGAGTATGTAGAGCAGTTGAAGTCCGATCCGGGTAATAACATTGCTTTTGTAGGCGATGGGATAAACGATGCGCCTGTTCTTGCCATGAGCGACGTAGGCATTGCAATGGGTGGACTGGGTAGCGACGTTGCCATAGAAACGGCAGACGTTATTATTCAGACAGACCAACCGAGCCGGATAGCAACGGCTATAACGATAGGCAAAGCTACACGCCGAATTGTTATACAGAATATAAGTCTGGCTTTCGGTGTAAAGCTCATTGTGTTGATTTTGGGTGCAGGAGGTGTTGCAACCTTATGGGAAGCGGTATTTGCTGATGTTGGGGTATCGTTATTGGCGATATTGAACGCTATTAGGATTTTGAAAATGAAATTTTAATTATGCCCTGTTGGGGTTTGTACCTAAAATATAGCCTTATGAATAAACACGTCAATACTATAATCGAAACAGTCAATGATCAGCTTGAAGCTATTGAACTGGAAGAAGAAGCCTCTTTAAGAAAAGCTAAAAAAGCAGTTTTGTTGCTAAAAGGAATTATGCAACAGCTAAAGATGAAACTGAACGATTATAAGTTCAAAAATGATGATGAAGAGATATGTTTTTTTAAAGAGTACAAACCCCAACTTTTCAGCAAATTAATCTATTACTCGGAGATTTATAAGATAGAAACTAATCGACCGACTGGAAGTGATACGGCACAGAAAAATTATATAATAAGGGAATTAGACAGGATAAAAGATTATTTTGATAAAAACTTAGATTTCTACCAGTATTACAGGACAGAGAAAACTCATCTTGACCGTTATTATTTTCTTCGGGTAGAGCCGAATATTGAACTTAATGTAGATTGCTTCTACTTTGAAAGGGATAATAATTTTTCTACCAGTTTTGATTACAAAGTTTCTAAAATATTAGCCAATGAGATGCTCCGTATTTATCTCAATGCTGAATTAAATAAACTGGAAAAACATCCTGAAAACGAAATGGATAATTCTAAATTTCCCCGTATAAAACATACTTGGACAGGAACTAAAACAGAACTTGTCGAACTGATTTATGCTATATATGCAAAAGGAAGCATAAATTATGGAAACATTGATATTAAAGAGTTGATAGATTATTTCTGTAATGTTTTCAATACCGATGCCGGAGAGTTTTACCGAATCTATTTGAATATCAGAAACCGGAAAGAAAGCCGGACTTTATATCTTGATTCATTGCGAGATAGCCTTAACAAAAAAATGGATGATGACGATAACAGGTAAAATGTCAGGTGGTCAATAAAAAAACAGCAGAAGTAATTATAAAAATCAATTCATTATCAATAAGTTATGAGAAAATCAATATAAAGATGATATAAAGTTTATCTTAACGGATTTTCCCTCTTTTAGCCCTGAAAAACTATCATTTTCAGGGCTTTTTTACGTCTTTTTCTTCCAAAAATACCCAATGTAAAGATTCTCACTTTACATTCCTAAAAAAACAAAACTAAAACATTCTGATTATTAGATATTTAGAATGAAATTTCAAAAATAGTTATAGCAACTTGTCATTCTACGTTTTTGCAACTTCCGAACTTTGCATCAATTCAATAAGTAGCAATTATGGATGTCATTACAATAGAATCACAGGCATACAAAGAATTAGTTTCCAAAATTAATGCCATAGCAAAATTCGTGATAGATCATCAGGAGGATGATACCACCAACCCGGACGAAATGTGGGTGGACAGTTACGAAGTTTGCACCTTTCTCAAAATCAGCGAACGAACACTTCAACGTTTGCGAAGTAACCGGATGATTTCTTATTCCATTATCTCCGGCAAATCATATTATACCATTGCTGAAATAAAACGGATGCTTACTGAGAAAAGAATCCGCAGCACCGATGAATGTATGAATGACCTTATAAATAATCATAAACTCCATGCTCAACAAAGACGAATTATTAAGACGGACGAATAACGGTTTGGACGTATTCAAACACTATATCCCAGTCCAATGGAAAACAGGACGTAATTTCCTTAATCCTTTGTATGAAGACCGTAAAGCATCGTGCAATGTATATTTTGACCGTCGTAATGGCGTTTATAAAATTAAGGATTTCGGCAATGACGATTACAGTGGCGATTGCTTTTTCTTCGTTGGAAGATTGAACGGGTTGGATTGTAGCAATGGAGCTGATTTTGTCGAAATATTAAAGACAATAAACAGGGATATGGCGTTAGGACTGGGTGATTCAGATTACTCACATACTCCGCATCCAATCGCATCAAACAGACAACAAGCTGTACCGGAACCGCCAAAAAACAAACCGTATAATATCATTCAACAAAAATTCACTCAAAAAGAACTGGATTTTTGGAAGCAATCAGGTATTACACCCGAAATATTGAAATTCTACAAAACAGTTTCCCTGAAAGAATTTAGAAGCGAAAATAAAGACAATAAACCATTCTACTATACTTCATCAGAAAATGAGCCTATTTTCGGATATATGAGTAAACGGTATGTGAAGATTTACCGTCCATTTTCGGAAGTCCGTTTTTTATATGGTGGTAATATCGGGGAGAATTACTGTTTCGGACTGGAGCAATTACCCGCCAAAGGAGATACACTGTTTATCACCGGCGGAGAAAAAGACGTGATGACACTTGCCGCTCATGGATTCCACGCTATCTGCTTTAATAGTGAAACCTCTATAATCCCGACAGGGATCATCTACAAACTGACATTCCGGTTTAAACATATTGTATTGCTCTATGATGCGGACAAAACAGGAACAGATAGTGCAACGAAGCATGAAAAGGCATTATCCGAATATGGTGTTAAACGTCTTGTACTCCCACTTTCGGGAGAAAAAAAGGACAAAGATATTACCGACTATTTCAGTAAGGGTAATAGCCGGAAAGAATTCCGACAATTATTTCTCGATTTTCTTGATAACCTATATAATGAAACAATGACCATGCTGAAATCATGCGAAATTGATTTTAACAATCCTCCGGCAAAAGCAGAAGAAGTAATATCTGCCGGCGACGTACCACTGGGCACACAGGGTAACATACTTTGTATTACTGGCGGTGAAGGCACAGGAAAAAGCAACTATGTTGCTGCCCTGATTGCAGGTTCGATAAGAAACGACAATCGTCCCATTGATACGTTAGGCGTTGATGTACGGGATAATTCCGACCATAAAGCGGTTTTGCTCTATGATACGGAACAATCGGAAGTACAGCTTTTCAAAAACGTATCAAATCTTTTAAAGCGTGCTAAACTGGAAGAAAAACCGGAAGAACTACGAGCTTTTTCTCTTACGGGAATGTCCCGAAAAGAACGGTTACAAGCTATTGTTCAGAGTATGGATAAATACCATTACGAATATGAGGGTATTCGCCTGGTTGTCATTGACGGGATAGCAGATTTAGTGTCATCGGCAAATGACGAAGTTGAAAGCATCAGGATTATGGATGAACTATACAGGTTGGCAGGAATATACCGTACCTGTATTATATGTGTGCTTCATTATGTACCCAATGGCTTGAAATTGCGTGGGCATCTTGGTTCGGAATTACAACGCAAAGCTGCTGCAATCCTTAGTATAGAACTTGACAGCGATCCGTCAATATCAGTGGTGAAGGCGCTCAAAGTAAGGGACGGCAGTCCTCTCGACGTTCCTTTAATGCAGTTTTCGTGGGATAAAGAATTAGGTATGCACATATATATCGGAGAAAAACCACGAGAGGAAAAAGAAAAAAGGAAAGAGAAAGAACTGGCGACAGTTGCCCGTGAGATATTTGATTCACAAAGGCATCTGACCTATATAGACCTATGCGACCGCATACAGCAGATAATGGATGTAAAGGAACGTACCGCCAAAAGCTATATTAAATATATGCGAGAGAAAGATATAATTATAAAAGATCCGTCCAATCAAAACTACTTTATGATAGGGCATATCATCTAAAAACGAAATACTATGTATATAGATAGAGAAAATTTTGAAGCATGGATGGAGCGTATCATGGATCGCTTCGACAAAATAGATAAAATACTTGATAAAATGAGTAAACGTAGGAATATGTTAGATGGAGAAATTTTGCTTGATAATCAGGATTTGTGCATGTTGCTTAATGTAAGTAAACGCACCCTGCAACGCTATCGTAGTACCGGAGAACTGCCTTTTCAGACAGTTTATCATAAGACCTACTACAAAGAAAGTGATGTTCATATTTTCATCAGGGAAAATTTTAACAAGAAAAGGGGCAACAATAAGAAAAACCCGTGAGGGCATTACTATTTCCATATTTATAGTTTTTATGAATTTATATTCAAAAGCCCGTACCGTCGTGATGACAGGCACGGGCTTTATTTTTACAGTTTGAAATTTTTAGAAGAATCCTTTTTATCCACTTTCGGCGGACTACCACCCACCGATGCAATAACAAGCCTGTCCCCCATTATTTCTTTAACTCCCTGTAAAGTATTTGGCAATGGTGCATCCCGAACAGTCGATGTTTCGGTCTTGCTTTGCGACTGGTTCTGATTGGTAGTAGAAACAGTCTTATCAGGTACAGTTTCCGTTTGTCCTTCAGTTTCACTGATTGGAGTAAGTGAGAGCTGAATTTCCCTATCCAACTTTATTAACTCGTCTTTCAGGGTTTTCAGTTCCGGCTCCTTACGCCAAGTACCTTCGACTACTTCTTTCAGTACAGGTATATCCTTTTGCAACTTCTCATTATCCGCTTGATACTTCTCCAAAAGTTTAGGCATGGTATCGAGTGCATTCAGGAAATTTTGTGCTGCGGTCTTCGGATCAGTAGCCATTACCCCGTGATTATAATTGTAGAGAATATTGCCCTCTCCCTTAATAAAGAAACGATTTTGTATAACATCGAAGCCATCTTTATTAGTGGTTTCAGATTTTACCATTAAATCAAAACCGTAAAGTGTACCAATTTTCTCATGCGCTCCATGTGTGCGGGCTTTGTCGGCTATTTCATTTAGCTTCAGCCCGACTTCTTTTGGGTTACTGCCCTGTAATCCGTCTAACTGAACAGGATTCAGGCGGGTAATACCGTCCGGCTGATGCTGAACACGGGTGTTAAACGCTTCAATATCTTTGGATATACGGCTAATAAACCCGTTGTTTTGCTCTACATTGGATATAATATCCTCCAATTTGTAACGTGATGATGACTTGCCACGCATGAATGCCTGTCGTTCGGATTCCAAAGAAGCGATTTTCTTTTCCAATCGTGCTTTCTCCAGTAATTCGGTATTGCCGGAAAGAATTGCCACATATTCAGAGAAGTTCATACCGCCTTTTTCGTCCATACTTCCCTCGTCGATAGTACGGCTACCCAGTGAATTATTTTTCAACTGGCGAATGAAAAGCTGCTTGTTGTGAAGTAAACCGAACTTGTACGCATCTAACGATTTTTCCACAGCATAGATAAGTACATCTACTTTATTATCCGCATATAGCTTCGCAATTTCATTGCCCTTGCGAATGCCCCGACCGTCCCGCTGTTCCAAGTCTGACGGTCGCCAAGGCGCATCTAAATGGTGGATTGCAACGCATCGTTTCTGGGCGTTTACTCCGGTTCCCAACATTTCGGTAGAGCCGAACAATACACGGATTTTACCCTCGTTCATATCCTTAATCATGGTTTTACGAGCCTTATCCGTTTTGGCTTCCTGAATAAAGCGTATTTCGTGAGCCGGGATTCCATAGTCATCCACCAGTTTACGCTTTATCTCGGAGCATGGGTTCCATTCTCCGGGTTTGTAAGTGCCTAAATCGGAGAAAACGAACTGGGTTGCTTTGTGGTCTTTGAATTTTGTGTAGTAGTCTGATACCATTTTAGCCACATGGGAAGCCTTGTTGTCCACATGGTCGCCATATTTAACTGGATCAATCAGTCGCATATCGAGGGACATCTTTCGCGCGTAATCGGTAGCGATAAGCATTTTTGCTTTTTCTTCGCTTTCCGATAATGGCGCACGTCCTAATATTTCACCTTTACCTGTTTTGGCGAACTCTACCAACTTTTGTATAAACTCCTGTTGGTCGGGTGTTGGTGGAATATTATGCAGGATTTCATTCTTTACAGGGCGGTCGATACCAATATCCTCCGCAGAACGATAGTCTGTTATTTCGGCATAAAAAGCTGCCAATTCGGGTACTTTGATAAAATACCGAAAGCGTTCTTTTTGCACAATTTCATTCGTTACCGAAAATTCGTAGTCTATCGACTTTTTGGCGAAGATTGCCGCCCACGCATCGAATGTATTAATACCCTGTCGTTCCAGTTCGTTCGGCCGGAGATACTTGAAAAGCAAGTATAACTCTGTCAAACTGTTGGAAATGGTTGTGCCTGAAAGAAAAGTGGCTCCCAAATCTTTTCCCGTCCTGTCCTGAATGGTACGCAGGGCAAAAAGCATATTCAAGGCACGTTGTGAGCCTTCGGCATTACCCAGACCTGCAACCCTGTCGTGTCGGGTTGTAAAGGTCAGGTTCTTGAATCGGTGGCTCTCATCAACATACAAGTGGTCGATACCCATAAGACAGAAATCTACGGTGTCATCCTTGCGGTTCTCAATCTGGTAGGTTATATTTTCCAATTTGGCTTCAAGGTTTAATTGTCTTTTAACTAAACCTTTTTCCATAGCACGGGAAATCTCCTTTCCTTGTGCCCGTAACACTTCCAGATTTTCTTCTACGCTATCGAGTTCCGCCTGTAATATCCGTTGCTGAATTTCGGGTGACTGGGGTATCATACCAAACTGTTCGTGTGTTAAAATGATTGCATCCCAGTTGTTATTCTTCATTTCGTTGAAAATCTTCGCCCGTTTAGCAGGGGTGAAATCTTCTTTACCCGGATACAACACTTTTGCATTGGGGTAAGCCGTACAGAAAGTTTGGGCTATTTCATGAACATTGGCTTTGAGCGCCATAATGAGCGGTTTATTTACCAATCCCAAACGTTTTTTCTCGTAGGCGCTTACACACATTATCAGGGTTTTACCGCCCCCGACTTCGTGGTCGATAATACCCCCGCCATTGAGTTTATCCATCCAAATTGCATCCTTTTGGCTATTGTATAGGTCGGGAATACCCAAGCCTTTCAGATCCAGTCCCGGAAACTCTTGGTGGCTTCCATCATACTCCGGACGGACGAAACAATTAAATGTACGGTTGTATTTATCTGCCAGTCGGTCTTTGAACTCCGGTGATTGTTCGTTAAGCCATTCAACGAAACCGTTCCGTATCTCGTCAATCTTGGAATTGGCGAGTTGAATAGATTCGGAATCACGTACCTTGACCTCTTTTATTTCCCCGTCAATCAACTTATTGACTTTCTTTGTTATATCAGGAGAGGTATTATGCAAGGCGTGTTTCATCAGGGCGATACCGTCGAAAGTCCGGCTTGTTGCCTTAACAGCGTACTGATCCCATATCTTGATATTTTTGCTGTCGGCTTTGAGCGTGTATTCATCACGGCTTTGAGCATAATGCACCGATACATTCGTATCAAACAAATGTGAAGCGTATTTGCTGTAAATGCCCGACGGTATCCACCGTTCTCCGAAATTAAAATCCAAATCTTCGAATGCTATCGGACGGGGTATTGCTTCTTTCAGAGCCTTTAATGATTCTTTTGCCGCTTCATTGTCGGGGTGGTTTTCTATATACCGCTCTACGTGTTCCGCTTTGGAGATAACATTACCACTTATGAACTTGTCTTTAATTTCATAAGAGCCTATCATTGGATTGAAAAATACCTGCTCTTTGAGTTCCTCCAGTATTTCATCCGAAGTCCCCCCTGTAAGCCCTGCCATATATTCAAGGTTTACCGTTGCATGTTTATTGAGCGAAGCGGTCAGGGCTTCCCGTGCATTATCGGCATGGGTAATCTCATTGGGATTAAAGGCAACCGGTTGTTGAAATATATCTGCTTTGACGGCTTTACCATCGATATACCTTTCCAGAGAAAGAATTTCCGTTCCTCCGGCATCCATTTTTATAAGGCTAAGATTTTTTGCGTCGTTTATATTTCCGAAACGGCGGGTAAAATCATCATACAGCCGGTTAAGCATTTCCCTTAATGCAGGATTGGCTTCCAACCTTGTTGCTTCGTTGCTGTACAGGTGGTGATAAGTGTCCCGTATTTCAATATAAAGGGATGCTTTCGCCTGCTGTGTTCCGGTGAGCTGAAGCGGATGGAACATCGGCTGAAATCCATTCAAATCACGCAAATAACCGATACGATTATTTTCGTCGGTAACAAGTGAGCCATCACGGTAATGGGACGGTATATCTTCCAATAGGAAAGGAACAGGTTTCATGCGTTCCTGCTGTTCCCGTTCGGCTTCCTCTTTCAGCCGTTCCAACTGTTCTTCCCGACGGGCATCGAATACGGGGTAGGCCTCGGCGCTTTCCTGTTGTAGCTTTTCCCGTTGCTGCGCTGCATTATGCGCCATTTCTTCCCGCCAGTCCATAAACGGCAGTTCCTTTGACTTGCTTGCCTGTAATTTGGATTTTCTACCTCTCTTTTTGGGTTTGTTTACCTGACTGCGTTCCTCTTGGGTAAAGCCGAAAAGGTCATAGAGCGTTATTAATGGTTCTTGCGTTACGGACTGGGGTTTCGCCTCCGTAGTCGGCGCTTTTTTAATGGCAGGATCATCCATATCGAAAAGAGTACCTCTAAAAGTATTTGGAGCAGCCGGTTGTCTTTCTTCTGTTTCATTCTGCTTTTTTTCTTTAATTCCAAAATCTTCGGGTTGTGGCGGACGTTCGGCATACAGTTTTCTGTCCATTTCAGAAGCGTAATCACTTAATTCCTGAATATCCTGTTCGGTTATCTGATTGCTGTTATCCAATTTTGCAGATTGAGATTGTTGTGTTACCGACTGTGCCGGGTTTTCCTGTGCATAGTTTTGGTAACGCTGCAAATCCAAATGTTTTGAAAAATCATCTTTCAGCATTTGCCGCAAATCTGTGGCTATTCCCTCAATACCGCCTTCATGGGTAAAAACAATAGCAGGTTTGCCGTATGGATCGGTGTCGATTTTGGAACGGGTTTGTACTACTCTGTTGAAATCACGGAACAGGTTATTAATAGATATGCCGTTAGATAATTTGCGGGATTCGATAAAATCCTGCTGTCGTTGGCTTGGAACTATATTTTTATTATTCCGTTGTAATACAATCAGGTCGCTGCCGACATCAGTTCCGGCATGGTCGGAAAAGAGGTTGTTCGGCAAACGGATAGCGGAAACAACATCGCAGGTGTTCATCAGGTATTCCCGTATCGGCTTGTTCTGTTCCGAATTAAGTACGCCCTGACTGGTAATAAAGGCGATTAACCCGCCCTCTCTGGCCGACATAACACTTTTTACAAAAAAGTAGTTGTGTATCGCCTGTGTCGATTGTTTGACGGCGGGTATTTCATGATTGGAAAGTAGCGGATCGAATACTGAAACATCGCCAAAAGGGATATTGGATGCAATCACATCAAAATGCTGTGAATAGCGTCCTTCCATTTTTTCGTAACCTTCAATCCGTACCTTATCATCAGGATAAAGGTGCGATAGAATTTTACCTGTCAGCAGGTCTTTTTCAAAACTGGTTACTTTAGCTTCAGGTGCAATATCTTTGAAAGAAGAAATAAACGCACCTGTTCCGGCACTGGGTTCTAAAAAGCGTGTCGGTGTTATCCCGTTATCCTTTAGTGCATCCGCTAACGCATCAATAACAGGCTTCGGCGTATAAAATGCCGTAAGGATAGAACTTTTCAGGGAGCTGACATAGCGTTTGTAAACTTCCGGTGTGGGAGAACTTTCACGGAGTACCTCGTGGAGTTCCTGCACCAACGGAAAAAGCTCGACTTCGGATTTAGACCACCGCTCAATATCTTCGGGTTTGTCGGCAGGGTTAAGGATTGCCTTAATCCCTCCGAAGCCTGAATATTTTGCGAGTATTTCCCGTTCTTCGGGTGTTGCCTTTTTTTGTTCCTTGTCGAGCCTTAACGCTAACTTTATTGCGTCAATATTCTGACGCAAATGAGTTCGCTTATTGTAACTCATTTTCGAGCAGTATCAGGATTGTGCCGACAAGCTCTGTATAAAGCGACTGGTACTCTGTCGTTTCGGCATAATCATCACTAAGGTTGTATTTAGCAAATACCGCCTGACATTCGGGCATTAGTTCCTTTGCCTTTGCCTGGGCATCACCCGGAGAAACTTCGTCGAAAAACTCATTCCAGAGTATTTCAACTACTATATTATAAGGAGAAAAGTGTAAGCCTTTGAATAAGGCTTCGTTTGCAATTTCGGCAGCTTGAATATGGTCTAAACCGCTTTTTACTGCTTCGCTGTACGCTTCGGCTGCCATATCCCCACGTCCGGCAATAAATGAAAGGTCATTTGCTTTGTCGGGGTGGGAATCACGTAAATAAGAAAGTAGATTGAGCCGGAAGTACGACATTTCCGCAGGCTCTAAATTTGAATTGTATTTCATAACTATGAATTTTTTAGTGGAAAACTTTTGGTATGGATAAGCAAAAGGCACCGGGGTATCCCTCCCCAGTGCCACCACTAAAAAATTCAATAGCACCTGATTTAATAATTTCTCATTAAAACCTGTGACATATGAACTTCTTAGTGGCAAAGATAGCTGTTTTATTCCAATTTATACAAGTCAGAACAGTACAGGACTGAGCGATTTACATTGTGAATAACATTGATAACCTTAATTTCCTTACCGATACACGTGGTTAGCGAATTAATATTTTCAAGCATATTTAATTCGCAGTCATCAAGTGATTTCGCCCATTCTATAAAGAACTCTTCCAATGAAATAAATTCTCCGATTCTTGGAGTAGTAGGATATGGAAAATCATGACTTTTACAATAATCAATAAAAGAATATAGCATTTTAGTCGGCTTATCCAGATTTGCATTTCTCGTCAATGCCTGTCCTAAATTTAATAACAAACTTATTTTCATTACTTTTTCCTCTTTTTGGAATTATCAAATTGGAATATCGCTTTATACTCTGCATCAAAAGCTACGGCAGCATCAAAAGGCTTATTTTCTTTACTCTTAAAGCCTTTGATAGTACCTGTCTTGCCTTTGGTTAGCAGGTCTTTCAGTTGTCCGTCCGTCAGGTCTTTTCCTGATTTATTCCGGAATACTGTCAGTCCGCAAGCCTCATTGTTACATTTTGCAACCTTTTGGAATATTACTACCTGACCGTTTTTACATTTCGGACATGGACAGCTCTCTCTTGTATTGCCGCCTTCGATTTTCTTCTCCAGTAATTCGGTGGTAATCTGTGCGGCATATACTTCGATACTTCGATGAAAGGTATCGGCATCCATTTCTCCCGTTGCTATTTTATTCAATGCGCTTTCCCATGCTCCGGTCATAGCTACGTCCGCTATTTTTTTATCACGGATAGCCAGATAGACAACCAATCCTTTATTGGTAGGAACAAGGGATTTCTTTTCACGCTGAATATATTCACGGGAGAAAAGCGTTTCGATAATAGCGGCACGGGTGGCAGGTGTTCCGATACCCGATTCTTTGAGCGCTTCCCGTTCCGTTTCGTCCGTAAGGTCTTTACCGCAGGTTTCCATAGAAGATAATAAACTACTTTCCGTATGTAATGGGCGGGGCTTGGTTTGTTTCTTCAGTAAATCCGTTCCGTTAATGGGAAGTATATCGCCATCGGACAGGGACGGGAGTGCCGGAGCATCGTCTTCGCCTTTTTCTTCATCAGGTGCGTTCAATACGGCACGCCAACCGGGAATAAGGATAATGCTACCTTTGACTGAAAAAGCAATGCCCGAAGCATCCAAAGAAACGCTTGTGTTTTCTTTGGTACATTTGCCGGAAAAGGCTTCCAACATACGGGCAGCAATCATATCATATATGATACGTTGGTCGGCTGAAATATCTTTCGGCATATTTTCAGTGATAATCAGGGCATGGTGGTCTGTTACTTTCTTATCGTTTACAGAACGCCTGTTCAGGCTTGCCCCTGACATTGTTTTTGCATAGTTGCCGAATGGAGCGTAACCGGATAACTGACCGATAAGGGTGGGTATCTCGGCAAAAACATCATCGGAAATATAACGGCTTCCCGTTCTTGGATAGGAAATAAGTTTCGCTTCGTAAAGCGACTGGCCTACCGACAGGGTTTTATCTGCTGAAAAACTATGGCGGCTGTTCGCTTCTTTCTGCAAAGTAGTCAAATCGTACAGCAATGGAGGTTCCTGATTGGCTTCTTTCTTTTCGACGCTTATCACGTTTACGGATTCGGCGGATCGGACACGGTTTAAGATGTCGTCTGCCTCCTGCTTTGTGCCAAACCGTTCTGTGGAAATAGCGGCGAACTGGGTTGCATCTTTTACTGTGTGCAATTTTACCTGAAAATAGGTTTGCGGTTTGAAATCTTTGTTTTCCAGATAACGGCTGCATATCATGGCGAGTGTAGGTGTTTGCACCCTTCCCAATGACCATACGCCGTGCCCGGCTGATATTGACAGGGCTTGTGAAGCGTTTATCCCGACAACCCAATCGGCTTGGCTCCGGGCTTTTGCCGAACGATACAGGTTGTCGTACTCTTTTCCCGGACGTAGGTTCTCCAATCCTTTGCGGATAGCCTGATCCGTGAGAGAGCTTATCCAAAGACGGTCGAAAGGGCGGGAACACTCCAGATAATTATATATATATCTGAAAATTAACTCCCCTTCTCTTCCGGCATCGGTCGCAACCACTATACACTCACATTTATTAAATAACTCTTTGATAACTTTAAGTTGTTTCATTGTGCCCGGATCAGGTTTGTATTCTTTACCGTCCTTTACCTGACGGGGCAATAACTTAAATTCGGCAGGAAGTATCGGTAGGTTTTCAACCTGAAAGCCTGTAATACCATAGTCCTGCGGCATTGCCAGTCCTATGAGGTGGCCAAATGCCCACGTTACACAATATCCGTTCCCTTCTAAATAACCGTCCTTGCGGTTATCCGCACCAACGATAGCCGCTATATCACGGGCTACGCTTGGCTTTTCTGCAATTATTACTTTCATTTACTATTGGATTTTTTAGTGGTTGGTATTACATTTTATGTCCTGTGGACTTTTTCACAGGTTTCCTAATCTGCTTCTGCTCTTGCTGCTTTTCGGTCGGGTTTTGCTGACCTTGTTTCAGGGGTTCATTTGAATGTTTGGTTGCTTCATTGGTTTTACCCTGTGAATTGACTGCTACCTGTGTCTTATTGCCTTCGGCAACTTTCACATCCGCACCTTGCTTTTTGGCTCTGTCTGGGTTCCACTTAAAGAAATCCAGTTTGCCTTTTTCCTGATTGACCTTTACATAGGCATTGAAAGGCTCGCCCTTTCCGTCTTTCATCATACCCTGAACATAGACGGCTTTTCCTTCCCGGAGAGAACTTTGTTGTTTATCGTCCAAATCAACGCCTAAAAGTTTTTTAGGAATACGGACTTGGTTCTGCTGTTCTCCGTTCTGGCTTTGTTCCTGTCTATTGTTCTGCTGATACTTATTGCGGTCTAATCCGTCATAATTGAAATCGTAACCGCCTTTGGCTGCATTAAACTGAACATAAGCATCGAATTTTTTAGGATTATCGGTACCTATTGTCTTTTTGGAGGTCATACCCTCTACGAGTACCTTTTTTCCTTCTTTTAATGCCTGTTGTTGTTCAGGAGATAACTCAACACCTTTCAGGTTTTGAGATACTGTGAGCTTATCAAGGGGTACGGCTTCCAAACGGTTAGTCTGCTTGTCGATAGAAATAAGCGACGGTACTTTTTCGCCCGGTCTTGGCTCCAGTTCTACCACCCTACCACTGTTACCCGTTGCTAACAGGTTTTCTTTTACGTCATTGGGGAGCATAATGCCTTGAAACGGTTTTTCCAAATCAACCTGCTGTTGGTATGGATGCGGGGTAAATTTCAGGCTGCCATCCGGCTGTTCCTCCAGTGAAAGACGGGCTTTCATGGGATATTCTACTCCCTCTATTTTGGGGTTGATATCTACAAGGTGCGGAGATTTATACCCGTAACTCATGGCTTTGAGTTCGCCCTCCAGATTTTCGGGCTTGATACCGTATTTCTGATATTCACTTTCAGGGATACGGCTTGTGTCGAATTGCTTAAATTCGGTCTTCTGTTCGGTTGCTGGTGTTGCTTCCATTTTTTCTTCTTTTTTTTCGGTTTGAACTTGCTTTTCACTCTCTTTGGTGGATTGTTCCTGCTGATTCATATAATCTTTCGGATTGATACGATACTTCTCCAAATCTTCATCACTTAGTTTTAATACTTTATCAAGCATATCGACGGTAACCGCATAGAATCCTGTATGCGACGGGTTTTTAGCTTGATTAAAGAAGTTTTTGAAAAAGTTTTCAAGGGGATCGGCGTGTTTGTCAATTTTGATAAAATCGGTTTGCTTCGCCTTCATGGGATCTATGGCATCAATCTTTCCTTTTTTGTCGATGCCTTTCACGACTTTGAGTTTGTTGCCTTCTCCTTCATCTCGCATCAGGAGAACTTTGTCTTTCGGATTTAATTTTTCATCCATAATAAAAACTGTTTTTGTTCTGCATCACTATTAATGCAGAATAAAAGTAGCGATAATCAAGAGGTTAGCTGTTGATTTTTCGGCAGGTGGTCGCTTGTGGCTTCGATTTGGCAGTGAGTGGCGTTATAGGAAAAACAAAGAGCCGGAAATCCGGCTCTCTTACATTATATATATGTATATTTATTCTTGTTGCTGTAATAAATGAGCCAATGAAGGATCATCCTTAATGCGTTGTAGTTCTTCTGCAACAATTTGTTTGGTTTCCTCTTTGATACGGTTATAGTTGAGCTGTATCTGCTCTTTCATCTTATCTACTCCGTTTTCGTCTTTAAAGTCGGTAATAATAGGAATAGATTGATAAGCCTTAGTTTCGGCAGCTACCTTTGCATTATCTACAACTATTTCACAATGGAAAATTTTCTGCTCGATACGTTCATCAAAGTTGTCGGCAATCGCTCCGACAAACATCCCTTGTGTCAAGTTACTGATTTTGGACGGTGGTATCAAGCTATCCATCTGGGTACTTATAGAGGTCGATTTATCATTGCGGTTAATAGTCATAGACTGGCGTTTCTGTAAGACTTTACCAAATCTATCGGATAATGTTTTTGCAGTTTCTCCCACAACCTGACCGCTAAAAACATTTCCTACGGTGTTCATCACAACTTTTGCTTCCTTATCCCCGTAGTCCCTTATTAACTGCGAAAAATCCTGAAAGCCCAAAAGCACAGCAACCTTATTACTACGGGCTGTTGCGATCAAATTGTCAAGACCTTTGAAATAAATTGTCGGTAATTCGTCGATTACGACTGAACTCTTTAATTGCCCTTTTTTGTTTATCAATTTAACTATTCTGGAATTGTAAAGTCCCAAAGCTGCGCCGTATATATTTTGCCTATCGGGGTTATTGCCTACGACTAATACCTTCGGATCATCAGGGTTGTTTATATCAAGCGTGAACTCATCACCGCTCATTACCCAGTATAATTGCGGGCTAATCATTCTTGAAAGCGGTATTTTAGCACTTGCTATCTGTCCCTGCAACTGTTCCATTGCGCCCCCAAGCCACGCGTCCATAAAGGGACTTAGGTAGTTTTCCAGTTCGGGATAACTTGTCAAAATAGGGAAAATATCTTCATACCTTTTATTCAGGAACTCTATCGCATGAGGGAATGTGCAATATTTTCCGTCTTTATAAATTCGGAGATACCATATAATAGCAGCAAACAGAATTATCGGAGATTCCACAAAGAAGTCGCCTTGTTTTTGCACCCATGTTTTATTAAGGTTAAGCATAATTGTATAACTCGATTCGTAAGCATCGCTAATATCTTCCATGAAAGAAGGGTTAATTGGATTACATCGGTGTGAACGGCTCGGATCGTCGAAGTTTATCACGTAAAACGTGGGGACTTTTTTGTAGCCTAATTGATTGTTCAGTAAATGATTATAAGCGATTGTAGAAAGGTCAGGAAACTTAAAATCATACACGTACATTGAAAATCCTTTTTCAATTTGTTGCTTAATATATTGATTAACAACAGCGTATGACTTCCCACTGCCCGGAGTTCCTAACACGATACTTGCACGAAAAGGATTTACAACGTTTATCCAACCCCGCCATTCTTTTTTCTTATACCAGAATTTCGTAGGCAGGTTCACGGAATATTCACTCTGTAATAGCCGTGTTTCCTGCATAAAACTCTCGTTCTCTGTGTTGAATACGTCGTCGAACATATTGTTTTTGAGTAAACGGCTCATCCATAATCCACCGACCAAAAGGAACAGATAACCTGCTGCCATTGTCAGGATGTAAAAACCTGTTGTTGCCGATGCAGGTAATGGCAATTCGAGTATCCACCAATTCATAAAGAACAGGATAAAACCTATTGTCAGAAAAACATAGATTTTCGGCCAAGTGATTTTTTCCTCTTTAACTCCCTTAGTTCCCAGACATGAAAGGGCAAGGAAAACAACGGCAAATAATTTGGTATAAAGAATACTGCCGAATAGTCCGGCAGTCCGGTCAAAGTTCAGTAGTATCTTATCAACTACCGAAATATTGATTCCCCATTCACGCAAAGCGTAATAGCAAAACCAATAAATGTTTATCACTACAAAAATAATACTGATTGCCCTCATGAACTCCATCACTTTGGCAAGTCCTCTTAAATCATCTTCTTGTTGCATAATCTTTAAAAATTAAAAGTTTGAGAAGCGAAATTAGAGAGGTTGTTCTTGTAAATGATTGATTTTCTGCCATGTGGTAGCTTGTGGCTTCGATTTGGCAGCGAGTGGCGTTATAAAAAAACCGTAGATTTTTTTTCTACGGTTTTTATTTACATCTGCCTGCCATACCTGCGCTTCTTTTTTTTCTTACGACGGGGTAATGGCATTTCTTCTTTAGGATGGTTCTCCGGCTCCGGATTAAGAATTGAGAAAAGCCCACCGGTTACACTATCCGAAGTGTAACTGTTATCATGGTGCGTGCCTGGCTGAATATTATTGTAAACATCAGAAAGGCGTGTGTCTTTGACTGGCTCTTGTGCTTGTTCCTGTTTTCCACCGTACAGGTCGTTGAAAACATTAGCGGAATACTCTTTACCCAACCGGGAACCGTTCAGGATGGTGCGGGTAGTATGGTCTATGAATGTAGCGCCATATATCCGTCCTTCATCATTCCGCCTGAACAGAACATCAATACCCTGCTGCCTTAGCTTCGCTCGGAACTCGCTCTCACTTTGGCTGCCCTGCTTGGCTTCCGATACCGCTTTTAATGTATGTGTCTTCAGGTTTTTAGTTTTGATGCGTTCGGCAGATTTCTCCATACGCTTTTCCAGTCCATCGTAACCGACTGACTTCCCGAATATGGAAGACTTTAGCGGATTGCCGACTTTGTTGCCCTCACTATCCAAAGCGGAATAAAGCAATCCCCGATAAGGCTTTCCTTTTGCCTCGCCTTTCAGTTCCTCAACATTTATATTATATAAGGAAAGGACGGCTTTATATTCTCCCATGCTCTGAAAGTGATACATAGAAGCCAACGGTTTGATAACAGATGCAATCTGCTTTTTAAGGTTTCCCTTTGAAAAATCGACAGGGGTTAGTTCCCATTGTTCACCCTGCTTTTGTCCTTCTGCCGGATGCAAGTTATATTCCCGTTCCAAATCTTCTGTTATAGCCTTACTTCGTTCATGTTCTTTTCCATCATAAACCTTTTTTCCGTCGCTTTTTACCCGAAGCGATACAATGTGCATATGCTCCCGCTCAATGTCCTCATGCTTGAATATCAGATAAGGTTGATCGCCATATCCCAATCGTTTCATGTATTCCCTTCCGATATCTACCAGTTGGTCATCTGTCAAAATATCATCCTCATGTGGATTCAGGGATACATGGAAAACGTGTTGTTCGGTACGGAAGTGCGACGGGATAAACTGCATAAAGTCCTCAATACAATCAATAACGTTGAAGTGTCCATCGGCAGGTTCAAACACAAGATTCGCACCTAATATCTTTCCCAGACCTTTATCAACCTTTTCCTGATTGTACGCCAATGCACCGTACAGGTTGCTACCGATGTTTATTTTTGCAACCATTGTTCCTTAAATTCTTCCGATAATTCCAGAATTTTCTTCCCCGTTTCTGCCAGTTCTACCGTTGCCTTTTCCAATTTATAGAGCAAAGCAAGTGCTTTCTTTTCTGAAAAATTGGTATGCAATTCCTTTACAACCTGATTGTAATTCGTCCCAACGGAACGGAATTGTGCGTAAAAAGATGTGAGTTTAGTAACGTATTCCATAGCGGAACGGTCGATTTTTACCACTCGAAACTCGTCTCCGAAAACACGGGCAGCGATAAAACGAGCCTTCGATTGTAGTCCTGATTGCTCAAACATGGTGAGGAACCGGGCGTGTTCTACTGCGGTGAAATTTACCGAATAACGGTAATTCGCCGGATCATTCTTGGGGTTTCTACCCCCTTTTCCCCTTTTGGGGAGATTCTTTGCATTTTCATTCATACGTCGGATTTTTTAGTGGTATAATCCGTCGTTAGGCACCCTTGCCGCCTTAACAATCATCGCCCGAATGATTCATTATAAGCAACCGACTTCGGAGGTTGCGCCCCCCGGAGGGGCAAGCGTTTTTTGCAGCAGAACTTGTTTCGTGCAGCAAAAAACACAGCTTGCTATTTGCCATGACGCAAATAAAATCTGTCCTGAACAGGGACAGATATGAATGCGAGTAAACGAGCGAAAATGGCGGTCGGATATCTCCCGACATTTCATGCAGCAAAGTTATAGGCTAAAGTAACGTGCTGTATTCCAAGCAGCGAAGCCACTCGCTGCCAAATCGACGCCACTCACTGCCACCTCGTGAAAAAGTGATGATTCTGCTAATAAATAGGTTTTTATTTGCAGAGAAAATGACTGCATGAACAGACAGCCGGATAGCTAAATGAATAGCTGTACGGATATAAAAACATACAGTCGGCTATATGGAGATACAGCCGGATTAATAGCTAAACAAATGGCTGAACAAACAAATGACTGGCTAAACGGCTAAACGTTCCAACGGCTAAACAGACGGACAGACAAACAGCTAAATGGCTAAACGGTCAAACGGATGGACAGATGAACGGATAACTAATCAAACGTATGGCTGAACAGACAGACGGTTGTTCAACCGGACAGAGATACAAACGATGTATAATAATTAAAAAAAATTCAGACAATGGAAAAGAAAACTTTGAATGTGGCTTTCAGTACCCAAAAGGGGGGAGCCGGAAAAACAACTCTTACGGTGTTGGTTGCTTCTTACCTGCACTATGTGAAAGGCTATAACGTAGCCGTGATTGATTGCGACTTTCCACAACACTCGATTGCGGAAATGCGTGAGCGTGATATAAAAATGTCGATGGATGATGACCATTACAAGCTCATGGCTTACGAACAGTTTTCCGCATTGGGTAAAAAGGCTTATGAAGTTATCGAAAGCAGCCCTGAAAATGCTATGGAAGATGCACAGGAAGTTATTGAAGTATTGCAGCCTGACTTCGTATTTTTCGACCTGCCCGGAACAATCAACAATCCGGCAGTTGTACACACGCTTTCACTCATGGATTACATTATTGCTCCGATCAGTGCTGACAGGTTGGTACTGGAAAGCACCCTGCAATATGTGATTACGGTCAATGATGCCCTGATTACGCCCGGCAAAGCAAAAATCAAAGGGCTGTACCTTCTTTGGAATCTCGTTGATGGTCGGGAGAAAACCGAACTCTACGAAGTGTATGAAGATGTGATTGATAAACTGGGTTTCCCTCTTTTCAAAACATTCCTGCCCGACAGTAAGCGGTTCCGCCGGGAGCAGTCGGTAAACCACAAAGCCCTGTTCCGCTCTACATTGTTCCCTGCGGACAAAGCATTGGTAAGGGGCAGCAATCTCGATGCCCTGATAGATGAAATGTTGGAAACTTTAAAATAAAAGGTTATGGCGAAAAAGAAAGAAGAAGTAAACCTGAATGAGATTGATGCAAGTTTTGTCATATCCTCATTCAAGAATAAGGAACGCCGGAACAATCCGAGTTCCATACCCAGAGCATTAGTTCCTGAACATGAAAAGAAACAGGAACAGGAAACGGAAAGCGTGGAGCCTGAAAAAACGGAAGTTGTTCAGGAAGAATCCCCACGTGAGGAAAACAAACGGAAACGCAGTAAATCTCCTGATTACGAAAGCCTGTTTATTCAGGAAGTCGGCATTACGGCACGTACCGGAAAATCTGTTTACATACGCAAAGACCACCATGAAAAGATTATGAAGATCGTTCAGGTCATCGGTAAAAATCAGGTGTCTTTATTTAGCTATATAGATAATGTACTGTCCCAACATTTTGCTACTTATCAGGATGAGATAACGGAATTGTACAATAAAAACAACGAAGGAATTTTTTAACAATAAAACAATCAAATTATGATAGTCAGTCCATTTTTAATAGATAGCGGAGATAAGGCAATAATAGGAATTGTCCTCTGCGGATTGGTGATACTGGCGGCAATTATTCTGCCGAAAGCTATTCGCTATAAGAAACGTATGCGGAAAGAATACGAAGAAAAAACGGCTCCTGAAATAGAAATGATAGTCGTTCCGGGTGATGAAACGAAACCCGAACCTCCCGACTATAAGAAACAGTTTCTTGTCAATGCAGGTATCCCGACAAGAAACGGAAAATTAGTAAGTATCCGTAAGGAATACCATAACCGGATTTCAAAGATTGTAGGGGTTATAGGAAAAAATGAAGTAACCATATTCAGCTACATCGACAATATACTGAAGCATCATTTTGAAACCTTTCAGGATGAGATTTCAGAACAGTATAAGAAGAATAACAATGATGATTACTTAAACCCCAAAAAGTAAGGATGGAAAAGATCTTTATAACCGTAGTTATCCTGTATGCCCTTTTTGTCGGAATTTATTTCTTGTGGGCAAGAGCAGGGAAAAGGCGAAAAAAGAACATAATCGGTCAGGGTAGTTCCATTCAGGAAACAAGGCGTTTGAAGGAAAATATTGTCGGGAAAAGTACATTTGATTTAAGCGCATCGACGCCACTCGCTGCCAAATCGGAGCCACTCACTGCCACCTCACTAAAATCTGATAATCAGGCTGAAAATCCCGATATATTTGCTTCGCCTAACGAGGTAAAGCCATCAGCGGAAGTGCCGCCGGAGGAATTGGATGAAGCGTTTTCCGACACTCCACCGGATGAAGAAAACGAGCCTATGGATATAGATTATCCGCTCGAATATGAAACGACGGACGAAAACGAAGATGAGCCGGGAGACGAGGAAGAAGAAACGGAAGAAGTGGAAGGAACGGCACAAGCCGTACTTGCATCAGGTGTTCAGTTCGATGATTTGGGTAATGCGGTTCGCACGGTAAACCGTAGCGAAGAAGCTACTCCTGAACAAAAGCAAAAGGCGGGCGATACTTTACTGGAGATACGTCAGACTGATATGTTCGAACAGGTGGTTTCAGGTAAGCCCGATGCAAAAAGAATCGTTACCGACCTTATGGCGGAAAGCCTTTCGGCTTTTTATGAGCGGAAAGACAAGGAAGCCGGAACTACCGGGAACGGCAAAAAGGCTCCCGACAATTTTAATATTAGAGATTTCGCATAGTGCGAAAAGTATTAATAATAACGTAAAATAAAGAAAGATGAAAGAAAGAGATTACGGATAGCTTTCGCGCTATCAACCACTAAAAAATTCAATAGTAACAAGATTTATCAACCCGGTATCGGGACTATCCACCCCGGTACCATTTTTAAAACAATTTCTCATTATGACAAAGAAACAATTTCTAATGTCGGCAGCTTTTATTCTGGCTGCTGTTTCAAGTGCATTCGCACAAGGTAACGGAATTGGCGGCATTACCGAGGCCACGAACATGGTAACGAGCTACTTCGATCCGGGAACAAAATTGATATACGCCATAGGTGCGGTCGTCGGTTTGATTGGGGGTGTAAAGGTGTACGGAAAATTCAGTTCCGGCGATCCCGACACAAGTAAAACGGCTGCGAGTTGGTTCGGCGCTTGTATATTTCTTATAGTTGCTGCTACCATACTGCGCTCCTTCTTCCTTTAATCAACTTCATACAGATAAGAGTTATGGAGTTCAATATTAACAAAGGGATAGGCAAAAGCGTGGAGTTCAAAGGTTTAAAATCGCAATACCTTTTCATATTTGCCGCAGGCTTGCTTTCTGTATTCATTGTCTTTGTCATTATGTATATGGCAGGTGTGGATCAGTGGGTGTGCATCGGCTTTGGTGTAATCGCTGCATCGGTATTGGTATGGATGACCTTTAACCTGAATACAAAATACGGGGAACATGGCTTAATGAAAGTCATGGCTGTAAAACAGCATCCCCGCTATTTGATAAACAGGAAAACTCCGCACCGCCTGTTCAAACGGAAAAGAAAGGAGGTAGGATATGCGTAATATAATGAAGGCATCTACCATTGAAAACAAGTTCCCGTTACTGGCTGTCGAACATGACTGCATCATTTCCAAAGATGCGGATATTACGGTCGCTTATTATGTGGAGCTGCCGGAATTGTTTACAGTAACCAATACGGAATATGAAGCGATACATTCGTCCTGGACGAAAGCAGTAAAAGTCCTTCCTGAATACAGTGTGGTGCATAAGCAGGATTGGTTTGTGCGTGAAACCTACAAACCACAGACTGATAAGGATGATATGAGTTTCTTATCCCGCAGTTTTGAAAAACACTTCAACGAACGTCCTTTCCTGAATCACTCATGTTTCCTGTTCCTGACTAAAACGACCAAAGAGCGAATGAGAATGCAAAGCAATTTCTCATCGCTTTGTCGTGGGAACATTATTCCCAAAGAAGTCAATAAGGATACGAGTGTGAAGTTTCTGGAAGCCGTCGGACAGTTTGAACGGATAATGAATGATAGCGGATTTATTACGCTTACCCGTATCAGTTCGGATGAGATTACAGGAACGGATGAAAAGGCAGGGCTTATTGAAAAGTATTTCGCCTTGTCGCTCGATGATACCACCTGCTTGCAGGATATGGAACTGGGTGCGGACGGGCTTCGGGTAGGCAGTAAACATATTTGTCTGCATACGCTTTCGGATGCGGAAGATCTGCCCGGACGTATCGGAACGGATATGCGGTATGAAAAACTATCGACCGATAGAAGTGATTGCCGTTTGTCATTCGCTTCTCCGGTAGGATTACTTCTCTCATGCGACCATATCTACAATCAGTATTTATTTATTGAGGATAGTGCGGAGAATCTTCGGAAGTTTGAAAAGAGTGCAAGGAATATGCAGTCGCTTTCAAAGTACAGTCGTGGAAATCAAATAAATAAGGAGTGGATCGATCAATATTTGAACGAAGCGCATAGCTTCGGGCTGACTTCCATCAGGGCGCATTTCAACGTGATAGCGTGGAGTGATGATGTGGAAGAACTAAAACATATCCGCAATGACGTAGGTAGCCAGTTGGCTCTTATGGAATGTAAGCCCAGACACAATACTGTGGATGCCGCAACTTTGTACTGGGCAGGAATGCCCGGCAATAGTGGGGACTTTCCTGCGGAAGAAGCGTTCTATACGTTCATTGAACCTGCCTTGTGTTTTTTCACGGAAGAAACGAACTACCGCAGCTCACCCAGTCCGTTCGGTATCAAAATGGCGGACAGGGTTTCAGGTAAACCGCTCCATGTGGATATTTCCGACCTGCCCATGAAAAAAGGAATTATTACAAATAGGAATAAATTTATTCTTGGGCCGTCGGGAAGTGGTAAATCTTTCTTTACAAATCACATGGTGCGACAATATTACGAGCAGGGTACGCATATCGTTTTAGTGGACACGGGTAACTCCTATCAGGGATTATGTAACCTAATCAATAAGCGTACAGGTGGTCATGATGGAGTATATTTTACTTACACAGAGCAAAATCCGATTGCTTTTAATCCTTTTTACACGGACGATAATGTCTTCGATATTGAAAAGCGTGAGAGTATAAAAACGCTGATCCTTACCCTGTGGAAAAGGGATAATGAGCCGCCTTCACGGGCGGAAGAAGTTGCCCTCTCCAATGCAGTCAGCCAGTATATAGAAAAGTTGAAAACCGATAAGAAACTGATACCGTCTTTCAACACATTCTATGAGTTTGTCCGGGATGACTACAAAAAGGTACTCGAAGAAAAGAAAGTACGTGAAAAGGACTTCGATATTGCGAATTTCCTGAATGTACTGGAGCCGTACTATCGCGGGGGTGAATATGACTTTCTGTTGAACTCGGATAAGCAACTGGATTTATTATCTAAACGCTTCATTGTCTTTGAGATAGACGCAATAAAAGACCATAAAATCCTGTTTCCGGTGGTCACAATCATTATTATGGAAGTTTTTATCAACAAAATGCGCCGTTTGCAAGGTATCCGTAAGATGATATTAATTGAAGAAGCATGGAAGGCAATCGCTAAAGAAGGTATGGCTGAATACATTAAGTACCTTTTTAAGACCGTGAGGAAGTTTTTCGGAGAGGCGATTGTCGTTACACAGGAGGTCGATGATATTATCGCTTCTCCAATTGTGAAAGAGAGTATTATCAACAATAGCGACTGTAAAATTTTGCTCGACCAAAGAAAATACATGAACAAATTTGACAGTATTCAGGCATTGTTGGGATTGACCGAAAAGGAAAAATCGCAGGTACTCTCTATCAATATGTCCAATGTGCCCAGTCGTAAGTACAAGGAAGTCTGGTTCGGGTTAGGAGGCGTACAAAGTGCCGTATATGCCACAGAAGTAAGTCTGGAGGAATATTACACCTATACAACCGAAGAATCGGAGAAAATAGAAGTGATGCAACTGGCTGAAAAACTGGACGGAAATATGGAACTGGCGATTAAGCAGATTGCTGAAAGCAAGCGACAGGAGTACGGGGGATAGATGCCATGAAAAGAAAAAACAGTAAGCCGTTTGCGGCACCGCAACTTCATGCCCATTTCCCGATGAGAGAGATATGCGGGACATGGGAAAGCCTTTGCGGTTCCCCCGGACTTAAAATATTCCATGACGGTAGTCGGTTCCGGTTGAAGTTTATTTACAAACAAAACACGGCGTTTACCGTCCCTTTGTGCCAAAGCTGGGGGATTACCTTTTTCTATTTCTACGGTATGATTCGCATTGCCTACGATGATGAGCGGGATATGCTTTTGCTGACCACCGAAGGCGAATACAAAAGAGTGTACGATTAAGGTACACAAAATCAATAATCATTTAAAAAGTAAAAAATATGAAACGAATATTTATGTGCCTGATAGTGGCACTTTCTATGTTCTCATTTCAGGCGAAAGCGCAGTGGGTTGTAACCGATCCGACCAATCTTGTGCAAAATATCACGAGTGCGATACAAGGTACATCGACGGCAGGTAATATGATAAAAAACCTGCAAGAAAGTATCAAAATATACAATCAGGGAAAGGAATACTACGACGCTTTGAAGTCTGTCCACAATCTGATTAAAGATGCCCGTAAAGTACAAAAAACCATTTCAATGGTCAGCGAAATTACGGATATCTATGTGAACGGATTTAATAAAATGGTGGGTGATCCGAATTTTACCCCGAATGAACTGGCGGCAATCTCAACAGGCTATGCCAAACTACTGGAGGAAGGGGGAGCGTTGGTAACAGATTTGAAAAACGTAGTTACCGGAAGCAACGGGCTTTCCCTGTCCGATAAAGAACGGATGGATGCGATAGATGATATTTATACTAAGATGTTAGACTATCGTAACCTGACTAAGTATTATACCCAAAAAAGTATATCGGTTTCGTATATCCGTGCCAAAGAAAAAGGAGATACAGACAGGGTATTATCTCTTTATGGCAGCCCTGCCGAAAGATATTGGTAATCAAACAAATGTAGTTAGTTATGAATTTTGACAACTTACATCAGATTCTTGCGAATCTGTACCAAGACATGATACCTCTTTGCAGCAATATGATTGGCGTTGCAAAGGGGTTGGCAGGATTGGGCGCACTCTTTTATGTTGCGTACAGGGTATGGCAGGCGTTAAGCCGTGCGGAACCTATCGACGTTTTTCCGCTTCTCCGTCCTTTTGCGATTGGGCTGTGTATAATGTTTTTTCCTACACTGGTTTTAGGAACTATCAATGCGGTTATGAGCCCCATTGTTAAAGGAACTCATACCATTTTGGAATCCCAAACTATGGATATGAAAGCCTATCAGCAACAGAAAGACAATCTGGAATACGAAGCCCGTGTCCGTGAGGGTAAAGCGTGGCTTGTCGATGATAAAGTGTACGACCAGAAAATGAAAGACCTCGGTATTACCGATACGCCTGAAATTATCAGTATGTGGGGCGAACGCCTTTGGTATGATATCAAGGCATGGTTCCGGCAGGTAATCAGGGATTTCTTTGAACTGCTGTTTAATGCTTCTGCATTGGTCATTGATACGATACGAACGTTTTTCCTTGTCGTGTTAGCCATACTGGGGCCTATTGCGTTTGCCTTTTCCATTTATGACGGTTTTCAGGCAACGCTTACCCAGTGGCTTACACGCTATATAAGCGTATATCTATGGCTTCCTATTTCCGACATCTTTTCTTCCGTACTGGCACGCATACAGACTTTGATGCTTGAACAGGATATAGCCCTGTTGCAAGATCCGAACTATATCCCCGACGGCTCGAATGGTGTGTATATCGTATTCTTGATTATCGGAATTATCGGATACTTCACTATCCCGACAGTAGCCGGATGGATTATTCAATCAGGCGGAGCGGGTGCATACGGAAGCGCAGTAAACAAAACAGCAAGTAAAGCAGGTGGAATTGCCGGAGGCGTTGCGGGATCAGTAGCCGGAAACGTTGGCGGTCGTTTGCTTGGTAAATAACCAATAAATGTAATTAAAAACATGGAGTTCAAAAGTTTAAAAAATATTGAAACAAGTTTCAAGCAAATAAGGATTATCGCCATTGTGTTTGTGGTGCTGTGTGCAGGAATTACCGGATATGCAGTCTGGAACTCATTCAGCTTTGCGGAAGCACAACGGCAGAAAATCTATGTATTGGATGAAGGAAAATCGCTTATGTTGGCTCTTTCACAGGACTTATCTCAAAACCGTCCTGTTGAAGCAAGGGAGCATATCAAGCGATTTCATGAACTGTTCTTTACCTTATCACCGGATAAAAGCGCCATTGAATCAAACATCAACAGGGCACTCTTTCTGGTGGACAAAAGTGCTTTCCGCTATTATCAGGATATGTCGGAAAAGGGTTACTACAACAGGATTGTGTCGGGTAATATCAATCAGATTATTCAGATTGATTCTGTGGCATGTAATCTCGATGTTTATCCCTATAAGGTAATGACCTACGCCCGGCAAATGATTATCAGGGCAAGTAATGTAACGGAGCGAAGCCTTGTTACACGCTGCGACCTGATAAACTCTGTCAGAAGCGACAATAATCCTCATGGGTTCACTATGGAACGCTTTGAGATAATAGAAAACAGGGATTTAAGAACAATAGACCGATAAGCCATGATAAAGAAAAAAATTACAGACGTAAGGGACTGGATGGAAGACGGTCTGCGGTCATTGTTAGGGCAGATAACGCCCGACGGACGGATTATCACAATCCTTGTAATGCTTTTCGTGTTTGGCGCAGGTTCCATCTACATGACGGTTTCTTCCATATATAATATGGGAAAGAAAAGCGGTCAGGAGATGCAGATAGACCATATCAAGCAACTGGAACTGGAGCATCAGCAGAAAGCAGATAGTATCAACCAAATAAACAGATTTGATTATGAGTAAGGAAAACGAAGGTAACGAACCGAAACCGGAAGTTACCGAAAAAAAGAAAGAGAGTAAGCCTAAAAAAGAGCTTTCGCCGCAGGAGATTCAGAAGCGGAAAAAGATGCTTGTCTATCCCTTGTTTGTCTTGCTGTTCATCGGGGCTATGTGGCTCATCTTTGCGCCCTCCGGCGGAAAGGATGAAAAGCAACCCGACGGGTTTAACCCTGAACTACCTATCCCTAAAGACGAAGGTATTGTAGGGGATAAACGGACGGCTTACGAACAGGAAGCCATGCGTAACAAAGAAGAAAATAAAAGGCGTAGTTTACAAGACTTTGCATTTTCGCTCGGTGAAGATGAAGACCGCAAAACGCAGGAAGATTACGAAAAACAGGTGCGCACGGCTCCTGTTACTCCCGATTCTCCCGATAACTCCCGTAGTGCGGCTTCTCCTATCCAATCTTCAGCCCATGCTTATCAGGATGTAAACCGCCAGTTAAACAGTTGGTATGAACAACCCGCAAGCGGAGCCGATGAACAGCAGCTTGCTTTGGATCGGCGTATGCAGGAATTGGAGCGTAAACTGGAAGAAGCCGAAGCTGCGAAAAGTGCGGAGGATAAACAACTGGAACTGATAGAAAAATCTTATCAGATTGCAGCCAAATATACGCCTAATGCACAGGGACAGGTAACGCCCGACGGACAGCAGCAACAAAATGGGGATAACACAATCAACCTGCGTGAGAAAGTAACCCCGAAGCCTGTATCACAGGTACATCACAGTGTTGTTTCGCTTTTGGCGGCTCCGATGGATAATGACGAGTTTCTGGAGCAATACAGCAAGCCCCGTAACATGGGATTTATCACGGCTGCCGGACAGGAAGGCGTAAGGGAGAAAAACGGTATCAAGGCTTGTGTGTACCAGACTATAAAACTTTCCGACGGGAAAGAAATGCAACTGCGTTTACTGGAGCCTATGAGAGCCGGAAATATCCTGATTCCTGCTAATACTATCCTGACAGGAAGTGCAAAGATTAGCGGGGAACGGCTTCAGGTAACAATCATTTCTATACAGTATGCGGATAATGTGATACCTGTTGAAATGGATGTGTACGATTTGGACGGATTGCGGGGATTTTCGGCTCCGGGTTCGGATGAAATGAACGCAGCTAAAGAAATTGCAGCCAACATGGGTACGTCGATGGGCAGTAGCATTACCATAACAGACGACGCAGGCTCACAGCTTGCCGCCGATTTGGGACGAAGCGCCATTCAGGGATTGTCGCAATACGTCAGTAAAAAAATGCGGAAAGTGGAAGTAACATTGAAAGCTAATCATCAAGTATTACTTCTTCCAAAGGTATAAAACAGGGCGTAAGCCTACCACTAAAAAATCCAATAGTATTTAGTAATTAACAATTAAAACAATTTTTCGTATGAAACAAATTCTTTTTGTACTCGCTATTATCGGGTGCGTATTCACAGCGAACGCTCAAGATGTTGAAAAACAGAGCGTAGAAAAACAGCAAATAGCAAATATTTCTCCTTCTACCGGAGATTATTTTGACGGTCTGACCAGACCGCTAACCTTTAACCGCATGATACCTCCTTACGCATTAGAGGTAACATTTTCAAAGACAGTGCATATCATTTTCCCGTCTGCTATAAGATATGTCGATTTGGGTTCTGCCGACCTGTTGGCTGCCAAAGCGGACGGAGCGGAAAACGTATTGCGTGTAAAAGCTGCTCTCAGGGACTTCTCTCGTGAAAGCAATTTGGCGGTTATTACCGACGATGGTGCATACTATACCTTTAATGTTAAATATGCCGATGAGCCGGTGAAATTGAGTGTCGAAATGACCGACTTTATCCATGACGGAGAAGCCGTGAACAGACCAAACAACGCTATGGAGATTTACATGAGGGAATTGGGTAGCGAATCGCCGTTACTGGTTAAATTGATAATGAAATCTATCTATAAAAATGATGACAGGGAAATAAAGCACATCGGTTCCAAACGTTTCGGTATTCAGTACACACTCAAAGGAATTTACACGCATAACGGATTGCTTTATTTCCACATGCAACTCAAAAACTCATCAAATGTGCCGTTTGATGTAGATTTTATCACTTTCAAGATTGTAGATAAAAAACTGGCGAAACGTACAGCCATTCAGGAACAGGTAATTGTACCGCTTCGGGCGCATAATAACCTGACATTGATAGGTGGAAAACGGACAGAACGTGTGATTTTCACTTTGCCGAAGTTTACGATACCGGATGATAAGCACCTTATCATCGAACTGAACGAAAAAGAGGGCGGACGGCATCAAAGTTTTGTTGTCGAAAATGCCGACCTGATAAGGGCGAAAGTTATCAACGAATTGAAAGTTAAATAACCATGAAACGGCTATTACTTATACTAACGTTTGTGCTGTGCTTGGTCTGCAAAGACCAAGCACACGCACAGCGTTGTTTGCCCGGTATGCAAGGCATACAGGTAACTGGTGGAATGGTAGATGGATTCCATTCGTCAGACAAAAAGAATGAACTGGGTTATTATTTCGGGTTGTCGATGGCCACCTATACCAAGCACGCAAACAAGTGGGTATTCGGTGCCGAGTTCCTGAATAAATATTACCCTTATAAAGATGACAGAATACCTGTTAGCCAGTTCACTGGAGAGGGTGGTTATTACCTGAAATTTATTTCCGACCATAATAAAGTAGTCCTTTTTTCTTTGGGCGGATCTGCTCTTGCCGGATATGAAACAAGCAACTGGGGAGAAAAAACACTTTTTGACGGTTCCACACTCCGGAATAAAGACCGGTTCATTTATGGGGGTGCTATTACGTTGGAAATGGAAACCTATTTATCAGACCGTGTTGTATTGCTCCTGACTGCCCGTGAACGGATATTGTGGGGAACATCAACAGGGCATTTTCATTTCCAATACGGATTAGGGTTAAAATTTATAATCAATTAGTCCAATGAAAGAGAATGATGAATGGTACACGCCACCGGAGATTATACACTCTCTGGGTGAATTTGATTTAGATCCGGCATCCTCGGATGAAGCATACAAGCTAAACCAATCGGCAAAGAAAATTTATACTGCAAAAGAAAACGGGCTGATACAGGACTGGAATGGCAGGGTTTGGCTAAACCCACCATATTCAAATCCATTGGTTCAGCAATTTCTTTTAAAAATGGCAGAACATAACAGGGGAATTGCATTGCTTTTTTCTAAAGTAGGGACAAAGTGGTTTCATGACATTGTATTGTCAAATGCTTCTGCTATCAAGCTGTTATATGAACGCATACAGTTTTTAAGACCTGACGGAAGCAAAGGTACACAACCTCGGAACGGGTCAATACTTGTAGCTTACGGCAAACAGGATGCGGAAATACTCTCAAAAAATTTAATGAAAGGTAAATTCTTCCATATTTAATAAACAATTAAAAGTTAATTCAAAATGAAAAAATTCTTAGCATATTTTTTATACACGCTATTGCTATCGGCAATAGTCTGTGCCTGTAGTGACGATTTGGATATTCAGCAGGCTTATTCATTTGATCTTGTTACTATGCCCGTCCAGAAAAAAATCGTTCAGGGCGAGAGTGCGGAAATTCGATGCCAACTGGTAAAGGAAGGCGACTATGAACAAGCCCGGTTCTTTATCAGGTATTTTCAAAGTGATGGAAAAGGGGAGCTGCGTATGGATGACGGAACAGTATTTTTACCGAATGACTTGTACCTGTTGAATAAAACGACATTCCGGCTCTATTACACATCACACAGTACGGATCAGCAGGTTATTGACGTATATATAGAAGATTCATTCGGTCAGGTCGTGCAAAAAACATTCAGTTGGCAGAATGACAGGGGGGATGATGACGAGGAAGAAGAAGATTTACTAAAAGTATCAGTCCATGATTATATGCAGTTATATCGTGTTAAACGTCCTCTGTTGGCTATGTATAGCCCGTTCACTGAATAATGCACCGACAGACGTAGATCTGTGGGGCAAGGAAGTTGAATAAGTAAAGTGCCCGGATTAATTCGGGTACTTACTGTTTTTACAGATTGATTATGAAATACCTACTAATATTCGTCACCGTTTTGCTGCATTTGCCCGTATCAGGGCAGCCGTTTGATTCTCTGAACAGAAAATCGGAGATAGAAGAATGTACAAAATCTGCCTATTCTATAAATGAGTTCCAACAGATAGCGGATTCTTTGCAAATGTCTATTGATGAGTTATCCGACTATCCTGTGATTTTTCCAATAAAAAAACCGCTATATATTTCATCGGGCTTTGGTAGACGTTATCATCCTGTTTATAAAAGACAAAAATTTCATACCGGGATTGATATTCCTAAAATCAAAGGTACCCCAGTCTATGCCACTGGTAACGGGATAGTAGTTCATAAGGGTTTTTGTTCGGGATATGGGAACTACATTGAGATTGAACACGCAGGCGGTTTTCGTTCATTCTATGCCCATTTGAGTAAGACGATGGTGCATGCAGGGGATTCGGTAAGTATAACCCAACAGATTGCCTGTGTAGGCAACACGGGAGTATCGACAGGTAGCCACCTACATTATGAAATCAGGAAAGGTAAACGTTTCCTGAATCCGATAGGATGGTGCGGTTGTCTATTTGGAATGTTGAAAAACAAAAATAAACAGAATTATTAATTATTAAAAAGTGGAATTATGTTATCAGACTTTTTTAGAATAAATCTTCCCTATGGTTTGAAAAGAAACGAAAACGGGGAATGGATGGCTTTTAACAGGGAATATAAGCCGATAGGCTTCAACGAAAACGGTGATGCCGGATCGCCTCTGGTATATAACGCCTATAAAGGTCTTACCAATGGGCTTATCAGGAAGATAACCGAATATGATGAACGTTCCGTCAATGTGGACGAACAAGGAAATATAAAGTGCTTTTGGCTTTATAATGATACTACCAACCCAATGAATCAGGGCTCAAGAGAGAATAAATATTGGGATATATACTGGAGGAAACTAAAAAATCTCGCCAAATTATATGTCAAATATCCTCAAAGCGAATAATATGAAATTCCTGACTACATATTTACAGCCCGGAGAAGAAATAAAATACAGGGCAAAAATACATATATTTCTTTTTCTCCAACCCGCTATATTGTTGGGTATTGGCTATATGTGTTATCTTGATGATGCCCGGATGACACGCTATTTAGGTGTAACATTGCTGTTCTTGGGGTTGGTTTCCCTTGTGCAGCGTGTTTTGGTTAAGGTTGGTTCGATTTACGCCGTTACTAATAAACGAGTAATTTTGAAAACGGGTGTAATAAGCCGCAGGACGGTCGAACTTGTCCTGGCTAAATGCGAAGGATTGCATGTAAGCCAGAACGTGTTGGGACGTATATTTAATTTTGGAACTATTACAGTAACGACTGGCGGTGCTATCAGTAGCTATCCTTTTATCGCTCGTCCGTTTTCATTCAAGCGAGAAATCAACAAGCAAATAGGATAGTTTACAGTGGGGTGCTATTGATTTATGTTCTCAAAATCAGTAATATTCCATTGTTTTTGTGTATTTTTGCACACAGAATCATTTATAACGATGCCAGTCGTCGGATGGTTCTTACATAGGAAATAGCAGCATTATAGTGAGGTTTTGAAAACCGCCAAATATTTTAGAACTCACTCACATGGTAATGGATGTTAGCTTCCGTCAGTCTGTATATATGTTACTCGCATATACCGGCAAGGGCGTGAGGTTATTATCTATTGAGTGAGTGGGTGCTTGGCGGTACCTCAAAGCCGATATTTAGTAATTCTTGCGCCTGTTTTTTGGTACTAACATAATATTACAGAGAAATCATGAATTTTGCACAAAAAGCCATTTCTAAACTTTACCTTAAAAGACAATCACCTGTAAATAAGTTTACTGTTTGTGATAAAATCCGTCCTATACTGGTATTACACAGAATTTCGATTAAAGAATCACTATTTATTTTTCCTGACTATGAGTATGTCTATGAAGCAATGAAAGGGAAAAAAGAATTAGTCAGTACACGGGATTGTATTCGATTTGAAGACATAGTACATCTGGATGAAACAGAGGTTTATGTGGAGATTGTAACCCGCACGGGCTTTGTTCATTTGTTATCTAAGGAAAAGCCGGAGAGAACCTATTTTAATATGTTTTCAGTTACCCATAATAAACCCCGTTTATGGAAATAAGGACAATCTATACTAAAGTAAAAGACTATATTGAGTATAAGAAATTTGTGTTTGAGGATTTGCGGGCTATGGGCAACATTTCAAATGTGGAAATACTTTTCGTTTCTGTTTTTACCCTTTTTGTGGTAGGCTTTACAACTTGGTGGATAATTGATAGCCGGCAAATGGAAAAGGAATACCAGAGAAAGGTTCAGGAATTAGACAAACATTACAGAGAGAAACAAAAGGAACTGAAGATTGACAGGCATTCATTGGACAAGATGCCTCACGAATTTGATTCTCTGGAGGATTGGATCAGGTGGGAAATGGAAAATGATTTTGACAGACCTCGATAAAACAAAAGAAGCATTAAATTTAACTTTAATGCTTCTTTTGTTTTTTATTTCACGGTATATTTTAGAGTTGATTTCTTCATCATTTGCTCTGTTGAAAGTTGTTCCGTTATCTGATCTATTGCTTGTTCTACACTTATGTCCTCCTGTAACTGCTTTTCCGATATATCCCTAATTTTTTCTGCAAAATTGGGGGGGAATACTTATTGTTCTTATTCCCTGCATGATTCCGGTTCCGGTATCCACAAGAAACATTGTTATTATATTTGCTTCTGAATTTAACCAATCGTCTTGTTTTTCCTCTGGAATTTTAGTTACATCAATACTCACTTCAAAAGAAAAACCCATGTCAAAAATCAGAAATGGAATGTTAGAGTTTTCATATAAGTAAACATCTAACTTCCCCTTTCGGAATAGTCTTATTTCTTCTGTCGTTGGTTCATGGAAACTGCAAAAAACATCAAAAAATGCTGTATTAATAATAGCAGCAGTTGTTTCTATTTGATTCAAATATCTTTCATCAGGGAATCTCTTACCCACCTCGTATTTTATTTTTTCTTTTGATGTAGTGTCAGCAGAATGTGTGTTATTTGTTTTTTTTCGGTAATCGTTGAGATATAAGGAATAATATATGTATAGTTCCACTTCGCCCATTATCATTTCTTCTTCTCCGCTTGTAAGCGAAGCGGAAGGATAGCAAGGAACTGTATATATAAAAGAGCTTTCTTTGGGGGTAGTAGTCAATTTCTCAAATCGGGAGTGTAATTTAAACTCTGTCTGGTTCATATTCTAGCTAATTCAATACAAATATAATTTTTTCTTTTTGGATTTACAAATGCTTTTTAAGGCTGTT